>ENA-UOOE01001331-UOOE01001331.1-fermentation-metagenome-genome-assembly--contig:-NODE-1331-length-21158-cov-3.751836_pt1 | contig 21158 bp, 20 predicted proteins | sample MGYA00245776_ERZ724021 | MGnify/ENA primary metagenome ERZ724021 (study PRJEB28704, sample SAMN03018321) | fermentation metagenome | biome: anthropogenic terrestrial biome; feature: soil; material... | reverse complement strand
TTATTGGATTTTCACCGTAGAATTCCTTTATAGTATTTTTTAATAATGGAATAAAGTCCTTTACAATATCTTTGTGTATAAAAAGATAATCTGGGGCTATACATGTCTGACCTGTATTGAAGAACTTACCCCAAACAAGTCTTTTAGCTGCCAACTTTAAATTTACAGATTTGTCTATAATACAAGGACTTTTTCCGCCTAATTCTAAAGTAACAGGTGCTAAATTATATGAAGCTGCCTTCATAACCACCTTGCCTACATTTACACTGCCAGTAAAGAAGATATAATCCCATTTAAGTGATAGTAGAGAAGAAGTTTCTTCTATGCCGCCTTCTACAGCGTGGATATATTCAGCATTAAAGTTTTCATTTATTAATTTTGTTATGAATTTAGATACATTAGGAGAGAGCTCTGAAGGTTTTAACAGTGCACAGTTACCTGCAGCAATAGCTCCTACCAAAGGTGCAATAAGTAGTTGAAATGGATAATTCCAAGGCCCAATAATTAGCACTGATCCATAAGGTTCCTTCAATATATAGCTTTTACCTGGAAGATGTACCAGGGGAGTTTTCACCTTCTTTACTCTACACCAGTTTTTAATATTCTTTATAGTAAAATTTATTTCGCCTAAAACAAATCCAACTTCGCTTACATAGCTTTCAAAATCTGATTTATTAAGATCCTTTTTTAATGCTTCATATATAGCTTCTTCATTTTTTATGATTAAAGATTTTAATTTTTTTAATTGGTGAATTCTAAAGTTTACATCTAAGGTTCCATTATTCCTAAAAAATTTTTTTTGATTGCTTAAAATTAAAGAAAAGTCATTTTTGTCCATAGTTTATCACCTCAAAATTATAATATCATAAAAAGTTCTGCTCCTATTAACAAAGTATAACAAAAATGTATTTATAAAAGCAATACCAAAGGTAAAATTGCACATAAAATAACGATAATGTAAACACATTGTAAACCATATTACAAAAGTGTATAATGATTCCAAGCATGTGTTATAATTTAATGTGTGACAAATAAACTAAGGAGGGTTTATATATGGAAAATGTAATTAAGGCTTTTACTAGAAATGAGAAAGCTAAAGTGGCACGAAGAGAAGGATTTATACCAGGAGTAATCTATGGTAAAGATGTAAAAAATGAATCAATAAAATTTGAAAGAACAAAACTTATAAATTTATTAAAAGAAAAAGGTGAAAAAGCAAAAATAAATTTCTATTTAAATGATGAAAAAAAACATGGAATAATAAAAGATATTGAAAAAGACCCAGCAACAGGAGAAATTGTTCACATAGATGTGCAGGAAATTGAAAATCAAGAAACTGTTAAATGGACAGTACCTGTTGTGTTTTCAGGAAAAGATTTATTGATTAACAAGGATTTATACCTTCAGGTATATAGCAATGAGGTAGATGTTGAAGGAGATTCTTCAAAGATTCCTGATAATGTAGAATTAGAAGTTAATAATATGAAATATGGTGAAGAAATTAAGGTAAAAGATTTAAAATTAGATCCTTCTATTAGATTAATTAAAGATCCAGATACAATTTTAGCCGTAATAACAAATGCTTAAAAAATAAAGTGGAGAGAACTCCACTTTATTTTTAGGTAGGAGGTAAAAGGTAAAAATGAATAGTAAAGAATAAAGGGAGGTTTTTCCTATTATTATAGATCCTTATGAGCAATATAACCATACATGGTTGAAGTATTTAAAATAGCATTGACTACAGCTTTTTCCACAACCCTAGCAGCAAGTAGTCCTATCACATTTATATCAGCCTGAACTTTTCCTGTAGCCATAGTAAATATGGTGTCACCGTCAAACATTGAATGAGCAGGCCTTATGGTTCTTCCGTATCCATTATGAGCCATAGAAGCTATTTTATTAGCTTCTGATTTTGTAAGAATAGCATTAGTAGCTACTACACCTATTGTAGTATTACCTGAAAATACATTTTTTTTCTCACTATAACTATTTATCATAGTTTCTTCAGTATTAGCAAAGGTTCCATCTTCTTTCAAGGCCCCTGCAAGTATTCTGCCATTGCCAGGATTTATTACATCCCCTAGGCAATTTACAGCAATTAAAGCACCAATTTTTAAGTCACCTATCTGAACACAATAACTGCCTAGCCCACCTTTCATAGAATGTTCAGGCCCTAAAAATTTGCCAACAGTAGCACCAGTACCAACACCTATATTACCTTGTAAATCTTTATCATTATTTTCTGAATTTATACAAGCTCTATAACCCATTTCTTTATCTGGTCTTACTTTGCTGTTACCTACAGTTAAGTCAAAAAGAACTGCAGAAGGCACAATTGGTACTTTGCCAACTCCTACGTCAAAGCCTACATTTTTTTCTTCTAAATATTGCATTACTCCACTGGCAGCATCAAGACCAAAAGCACTACCACCAGCTAAAGACACTCCATGAATTTTATCAACCAGGTTAACTGGATTTAAAAGATCTGTTTCTCTAGTACCAGGGGCTCCACCTCTCACATCTACTCCAGCAGAAGCACCTTCTTCACATAATACAACTGAACACCCTGTGCCAGCTTCAATATCTTGGGCATGACCTACCTTAATTCCATCTATGTTTATAAATTTTATTTCTTCCATAAATAAATCCCCCTTTAAAAAAATTGGTCACAATTTTTTATATTCTGTTATAAAAATCTCCTGACCAAAAGTCAGGAGATGAAATCTACTTTTTGAATTTTTTTACTGCCATAACTACAGGAATTGTAATTAAGACAGAAATTGCGGCTTCAGGTAATCCATTGGTTATGCCAATGGCAAGTATACCTTTTTTTGCAGCAGAAACACTTATATTAAATACTTGAGCATATCTTTCTACGTATATTAAGTACATTAGCCCTAAAACACCAAAGGTATTTGTAAGAGAACCTACAGCAGCTGCTACACCAATTCTTATAGAAGTAAATTTTCCACCAATAGCATTATAGCAATAGTAGGAAACTATGCCTATGAGAACCCTTGGCAGTACTGAAACTATAGGATTTACAAAAACGAAAAATAATGGTGTAGGATTGGTTATAGCTTGTATGACGCTAAATATACCAAAAATTAAGCCAATCATACCTCCTACTACGGGACCTTCTAAAATCGCCCCGATAATAACTGGTATATGCATAATTGTAGCTTTAACTGGTGGAATTGGTATAAACCCTAATCCTGATATACCAAGTAAGATAGAGACAGAAGATAGCATTCCAATGATAGTTAACTGTCTTGTGTTAAACATTGCTGATTTTTTTAACTTTTTTTCCATAATAACTCCTCCGTTCTTATTCCTTTTTAGGATATAATTCAGATGGTTCTTATTAAACTAGTAAGTGTTCAGTTTCATAAGAATACTGACGAAAACATTTTATCATGTTTTGCACTAAAATTAAATAGCTTTTTGTTAAAATTATATCAAAACATCATCAACCTTAGTTAAATCATAATAATGCGGAACTAGTAATATGTAGAAAACAGTCACTAATATAATTTAGATTCAATATTTTGTATAATTAACAAAATAAATAGAAGCTTTTGTTGATAAATTCATGGGAATAATATATAACCAAAAAGGATAAAAATGGAGGGAAGCCTTGCCATATTATTTTAGTACAATTTTAAGAAAAGAAAAAAATATGGACATTATAACAATTTAATAAAAAATAATGGCTAGAAATTAATAATTCCAGCCATTATTTTGTGTCCTTGCTTTGTGGGATGAATACCAACTATAAATAGTGAATTAAAATCTTCAATGCTATCATTAAATGATCTAAAAAGCATACCAGGGCTGGTATCTCCGTTTACTCCCTTATTAATGATGAAAAAATTGATCACAATTTTTACAGAAATCTCATGGGCATATTTACATATTTAGCTAGTCTATTATTTATTACTGCCCAATTTATATTCTCTATAAATCTATCAATATATTTGCTTCTATCTATGCCAAATTCTATCATGTAAGCATGCTCATATACATCCATTGCTAAAAGAGGATAGGAAAGCCACACTGCACCAGTATCATGGGCATCAGATCCAATGATATGCAGTTTATTGTCTAGTGGATCTATGGTAAGTATAGCCCAGCCTCTCATAGAAAGGCCTACCTTCTTTAAGTATTCTAAAAAGTTCTCATAGCTTTTAAAATCCCTCATAATAAATTTAAGTATAGATCCAAAAGGCTGATTATTTCCACCAGTAATATTTTCAAAATAAAGTTCATGAAGTTTAACTCCATCTAATGCATAGGTTTCTCCTAATTTCAAAGATCTCATAGGACTATAAGTAGCATTACCTGGACCATATTCTTTAGCATCTACAGGCATAGACCATATTTCGTTTAATTTATTAACATAACCTTCATAGAGTTTATAGTGCTGTTGAAGCTGATTTAGGCTTATACCTTTAACTGTAGAAAAATTATAGCTTTGCTTTTTAATTTCTAGCATATTTACTCCTATTTCATATTTATTTCATATTATATTATGCATCTGGAATAAATGTTGTGAAAAATTTTATAAAAGTGTATTGACTTAACTATTGACCTAGTGTACTATTTATATAATACACTAGGTCAATAGTTAAGGAGGAGAATATGGATATTAAATTTAATGAAAAAGCTCCTATATATATTCAAATAATGGATTATATTAAACAAAATATTATTTCAGGGAAGATAAATCCTGGAGATAAACTTCCTTCTGTTAGAGAAATGTCAGCTTTTCTTAAAGTTAATCCCAATACTTTACAAAGGGCTTATCAGGAGTTGGAAAGAGAAAATATTACTTATACGCAAAGGGGTATGGGGACTTTTGTCAAGGAGGACGAAGAGATGATACAAGTGTTAAAAAAAGATGTAGCTAGGGAAGTAATAAATTCATTTGTTGAAAGAATGAAAAATATAGGTTTTACTGAAAAGGAAATAGTTAATATTGTAAAAGAAAGATTAGAGGGGGAGGATAAGTAATGGATATTTTATTGAGTACTGAAAATTTAACTAAAAGCTATCTTGGTAAAAAAGCATTAAATGTAGTGAACATAGAAATTCCTAAAGGCAAAGTAGTAGGAATATTAGGACCAAACGGCAGCGGTAAAACCACTCTATTGAAGATTATTGCTGGATTATTAAAGCCATCCTCAGGAAAGGTTTTAATTGACGGAAAAGAACCAGGAGTATATACAAAATCTATAGTGGCATATTTGCCTGATACACCTTTTTTATATAAATGGATGAAAATAAAAGATTCAATAGATTTCTATAGAGACTTTTATAAAGATTTTGATGAAGAAAAAGCTTGGGAACTATTAAAGTTTATGAATTTGGATCCAGATAGTAAAGTTACAAGCTTATCTAAAGGTATGGCAGAAAAGTTAAATTTAACATTGACACTATCAAGAAAAGCTAAATTGTACATATTAGATGAGCCATTAGGTGGAGTAGACCCAACCACCAGAGAAAAGATATTAGATGCAATAATTCAAAATTATAATGAGGATAGTTCAATGCTGATTACAACTCACTTAGTTAATGATATAGAAAGATTATTTGATGAGGTACTATTTATAGCTAATGGAAGTATTGTTTTATCTGGAAATGCTGAAGAATTGAGATTAAAGGAAGAAAAATCAATAGATGAGCTTTATAGGGAGGTATTTAAATAATGGGGAATTTAATTAAATATGAAATTAAAGGATACTTAAAAGAAACATTAGGATTAATAGCTGTAATTATTATATCCAATATATTGTTGCTTGCAAAGGTGGATGCTTGGACAAGGCAAACTATATTAGCACTGAGCACATTTATAACTATTGCAACTATTGTTGTGGTATTTGTATGGAATATAAAAAATTTTAGTAGAGATTTAAAAGAAAATACGGCTTATTTATTATTTAGTTTACCCATATCTAGTAATTCACTACTAGCTTCAAAATTAATAACATCTTTTATACAATATATTGCAGTACTTTTTACTAATTTTATATTTTTATATTATAATTCTATAAAAATAAAACTAAATATAAATGAAGCTATAAGTAAACTTAATATAGGATTTATACTTTTAGGTATTTTTTATTGCATAATAACCTATGTTGGTCTTTTGTGTGTTATTTATTTTTCAATAGCTTTAAGTAAGGCAGCTGTTAAAAAGAAAAGGAAGATTGCAAAATTAGGATCCTGGGTAATATTTATAATAACTTGTATAGGTATAACTAAAATTTCAGATTTATTGTATAGATTCTTTCCTCAAACATTTTCTGTCAACGCAATGAATCTAAACACTTTGTCAGGAGACATGACGATTATGGTATCGGATCAGTTAGTAAATATTAATATAGCGCAATCCATTTTTGATATTTGTATTGCAGTAGTGTTTTTTATAGCTACTTCATATCTTTTAAGAAAAAAATTAGATATATAATCCTTAATTAATAGAAAGGTAGGGAAATAATATGAAAAGAGGCAATAACAAAAGGTTCTTAAAAGGATTTATTTTTACTCTTAAGGGCAACGAAATACAAAATGTTGGTATAACTCCAGATTTTAATACAAAGGATGTAGACTCATTAGCTGTTGCAGAACTTTTATATTCTGGCACCAATAAAACTGATAAGCGACATATGATAAAAGTAATAATTAATAATAATGAATTTCTTAATTTACTTTAATGATTGTAAAGGATTTCCAACCCTTGTAAAGACGAAGGATACTATTAAATTTACTAAAGATATTGATACCAGCATGTAAATAAAAATACTTTAAAATTAATTAAACAGGATACCTTTGAAGAAACAGAAGTAGAGTATAAGATTGAACAGGGAAATAAAATAATTATAACTCCAAAAAAAGCAGCAAAACTTGGAGAAAAATATTATTTAATGGTGCAGGATGTAAAAGCCAAGGATGGTAAAGGGTTAAATATGAAAACTGTTTTAGATGTAGATATTAGATGATTATATTAAAATTCATATAAATTAAAAAAGGCTCCTGGTGCAAAAAAGGGGCCTTTTATTATTTGTAGAAAAGATACAAAAAATTTGCAAAAGTTTAATAAACATTGGCCATTTTTATGATAATATATACTTAAATTAGTTAATTTAATGCAAGAAAGTTGGTGATATATATGAGAGTAAATTATTCCGAAGATATATATGGATGGGATAAATTCTCCAAATTTATTTTTATTACAGGTGCATTTATAGCTCTTTTTAAGTATGGAAAACTAATAGGAGGACTTCTTATAGTTTATTCTTTCTGGAGAACTAGATCAGGAAATATTCCCAAAAGAGTAGAAGAGGAAATGGCTTTCCTAAGCCTTGGGAAAAGTGTTAAAGACTATTTTTTAAAATTTAATAGAAGTAATACTTCTTTCAGCATAAAAAATACTTTTGGAAACTTAAAAGGAAAGTTGAAGGAGAGAAAGGAATTTCTAGTAACAAAATGTCCTAATTGCAAACAAAAATTAAGACTTCCTAGAGGGAAAGGAAATATTTTAGTAACATGTCCTAGATGTTCATATAAATTTAAATTAAAGACTTGAAAATAAGTGAGCTTATAACTCATTTATTTTTTTGCAATTATGTATCAGTAGTGATAACTATCAATAGTGCTATATGTCACTATTGATAGTTATCACTACTGATGATATAATTTAACATATAATGTGGAATACTAGTTAAAGTAAGTTAATTTTTAATTTATATAAGGGAGGAATTAAGGTGGAAAAAATTGCATTAATAACTGATACTGCAGCAGATTTACATGAGGACATAATTAAAAAATATAATATCCATGTACTACCATTTAGAATAATATATAAAGATAGGGAATACAAAGATGGAGTAGAGATAACACCTAAGGAAGTATACGATAATCTGGATAAGGAGGTTCCTACCTCTTCATTACCTTCAATGCAGGACATGGAAGATACTTTTACTAAACTTGAAGAAGAAGGATATACTAATGCCATAGCTGTAACTTTATCCACAGGATTATCAGGTATATATAACGCTGTGAAATTAGTTAGTGAAAATCATCCCAGCTTAAAAACCTATGTATGTGATTCACAATCTATTTCTGCAGGGGAAGGTGTTATAGTAGAAGTTTGTGCGGAGTTAATTGAAAAAGGAAAAAGTTTTGATGAAATAGTAAATGAAATACCAAATATAAAAAGTAGAATTGACTTATTTTTTGTAGTTGGAACATTGGAATATTTAAAAAAAGGCGGAAGAATAGGTAAGGTCTCCGGAACTATTGCGGAATTACTTAACATTAAACCTATAATATCTGTAGACAAAAAAGATGGTAAATATTATACTTATGATAAGGTAAGAGGAAGAAAGCAATCTATAAATAGAATTTTGGAAATAGTAGAAGAGAAGTTAAAGAAAAATAAATGTAGAGTATGGGTTATGGATGGAAATGCACCAGAAGAGACCAAAAAAGTATTTGAAGGAATAAAGAAGATGGATAATGTTGTTAATGTTAATTTTGGGGGAACCATTAGTCCTGTTTCTGGTGTCCACAGTGGTCCTGGATTAATAGGAGTGGTATTAATAGAGGAGCAATAGTATGAATGAGGATACAGCGGCAGAAGAAAAAAGATTATATGAAGAGTATAAAAATAAACTTGGAGAGCTTAAAAAAGTAGAAACAGAAAAGAAAGCAGTAGGGCAGGTTTTTACAAAGGGACTACTGCCCTTATATGTTTTATTTATATTAAGCTTAGGACCTACCAATGGAAACGATATAGCAACTCAAATAGGGGAAAGGACTAAGGGACTTTGGATACCTAGCACAGGAGGTATTTATCCTTTACTAAAAAAATTAGAAAAACAGAAATTAGTAGTAGGCAAGTGGGATGATTCAAAAAACAAAATACAAAAAATATATACATTAACCAATTCTGGATTTAAGGAATTAGAGAATAAAAAGGGGCTATTGAGAAATAAAATAGAAGAAGCATTAGAAGTTTTCAACATAGTTTATAATGATTTATATAAATAACAGTGGATTTGCCAAATTTTTGGGCTATTCACTGTTTTTATATTTTTTATTATGGATTTATAAGTTAATATGTTATAATATAATAAATGTATTTGTAGCTTCTACTGAGGAGGAAGTTTATGAAATATTTTTGTACAAATCTTAGAAAAATACTAATAGTCATAATCTTTGCCACCCTTTTTATTGGATATTCTGTACATTCTGCAGATCCTTTTTCTATGGAAATTCAAACGAAAAAAAATGTTCCCACAAATAAAATATGGAATATAAAGTTTAACTTACCTTTAAGGGAAAACACTATAAATACGGATAATATTTATGTATATGATAACAATAATAATTGCAAAAAACATATGGAATTAAGGTATAATAAAGATAAAAAATTATTACAAGTTATACCCGTTGGTGATTATCAGGATAATAACTACTACAATCTATACATAAAAAATGGATTACAATCTATTAATGGAACATTTCTCAAAGAAGAAAAAAATATGAAATTTCAAACATCTAATAATGGAGATAAGGATGATTTGGAAGTAATTATACCTGTGGACACAGAAGAGGAACTGCAACAGGTTTTACTTAATACCATAAGAAATAAAGAAAATAATATAATACTAGATATGAGAAGTTTTGGGAAAGATCATATAAAGGAAAGCTTTGAAAAAGTCAAAAACAAAATAATTAAGGAAAATCCTGAACTAGATTATTTCAACAGTATAAAAATATTTTATTCCTATGATGAGTTCATGAATGTTGATTTATCTAAGATACATCTATATATTGATTATTTTTATTTTATAGATAATAACTATTTAGATTATGATGTATTACATAATGTAAGCTGTAGTTTAGATAAAAAGGTAATGTTATCCGGGGATATTGGGAAAATAAAATTACAATGTTTAAAGGAAAATGAATATATAAAAAAAATAAGTTACTCAGTAGATACAAAAGATTTAGTAGATATAGATAGAGATGGAAATATAAAAGCAATAGGGAATGGTAAAGGGATAATTAAAGTACAATATGAAAAAGGCTCAAAAGATACTGAGAATTATGACACCTATGAATCCTTTTTTTATATTCCAATAAAGGTAATTCCTAAGGATAGTAAAATAATAAAAAATAAAAAAGACTTATATGATATAGTTAATCAAGGCTTTTTAGAAGGAAAAGACGAAATCAATATATATATAGATAACAGATTTATAGGTATGGATGAAATAAATAACACCATAGATGATATATTTAAAGAAGATTACACTGGTTATTACTCTATAGGCAATGTAAATTATGATTATACAAAGGTGAAGATTACATATCCATATAATATATCAAAAAAAGAATATTTTAATATTAAAAAGCTTTTGCAAAGTAAAGCTGAAGAGATAATAAATACAGTAATAAAAGATGATATGAGTGATTTAGAAAAGGAATATGCAATACATGATTATATTGTAAAAAATACAGAATATGACTATGATAATTTTATTAAAGGCACAGTGCCCAATGAATGCTATTACCCATATGGTGTTTTAATAAAGGGCAAGGGTGTGTGCAATGGATATGCTCTCACAATGAAAATGTTGTTAAACCAGATTGGAATAGAATGTGAAAAGGTAGAGGGGACAACAGATAAAGGGGAGCACGCATGGAATATTGTTAAAATAAACAATAATTATTTTTGGGTTGATTCTACCTGGGATGATACAATTCCAAATGATAACGGAAAAGTAAGTTATAAATATTTTAATACCACAGATAAGGAAATGGGTACTGATCATTTTTGGAATAAATCCATATATAATCTATGTGATAAGGAGGATTTTCAATTTTTAAGAAAATATTTAAACTCCAATTCTGAGGCTATAAGAAAGGGTGAATATTTATATTATATAGACGGTAATGATAAAAAACTATACATTATTAAAATCAATGGCGAAGATAGGAAGAAGATAAATGATGAAGTTATGGAGAATTCCTATATTATTGGTGATTGGATTTATTATAACCATCCAATAACTCTCAAAAAGTATAAAATAAAATATGATGGCAGCTCAAAAGAAGCATTGTAATTATTTTTTAGGAATGGGTGAGATTTATGAAAAAAAAATTAGTGTTATCAGGCTTTGGAAAGGTTGGCAGAGAGTTTGTAAAATTAATCTATGAAAGAAGACAGTATATAAAAAATGAATATGATGTAGATTTAATTTTATGTGGAGTTATAGGAAGGTTAGGATGCATTTTTGAGGATGAAGGTCTTGATTTGCAAACACTTTTAAAATGTAAATCAGGATCTAGCGGAATATTACAGTATGGAGAAATAAATAAGGATTCCTTTTATGATTATCCAGTTTTTGAAGGAGATATTTTAGTGGAATGTACTAATAGTGACATCAATACTGGAGGTATGGCATTAAATTATATTTTAAATGCTATAGAAAGAGGTATGGATGTAGTAATAGTATCAAAGGGTGCCTTAGTTACTAATTTTCATGATATTATAAATAAAGCAAGGAAGAAAAATGTAAAACTAAAATATAGTGGAGCCACTGCAGCAGCATTGCCTACCATGGATGTAGGTTATTATAGTCTTGCTGGGTCTAAGATAAATTCTATAATAGGAATATTAAATGGTACCACAAATTATATATTAACTAAAATGTTTGAACACAATATTTCATTTAATCAGGCATTAGAGGAAGCTATCGATAAGGGAATAACTGAAAGAGAAAACTCAATGGATATTGATGGAATTGATAGTGGGTGCAAGATTTTATTATTATCCAATAGTTTTATGAAAACAGAATATAAATTAAATCAGGTTTCTATTAAAGGTATAAGAAATATTGAAGTAGAGGATATAAAAAAGGCTAAGGATGAAGGCAAAGTAATAAAGTTACTAAGTAAAGCATACTTTAAGGATGATAAAGTGGTATTGGAAGTAGGTTTGGAAAAAATCCGCAAAGATCACATTCTAGCTTCCATTAAGGGAACTAATAAAGGAGCTATATTTAATACAGATACTATGGGAGAAATATGTATTTTTGGGGGAGCTTCTAATCCAAGGGGTGCGGCAGCGGCTGCAATAAAAGATGTCATAAATATATGTAGGCAGTAGGTTATTATCAAAAGGGAGGTTTTCTATGATTACCTATTTACTTATTTTCGTTGCAAAAATACTTGAAGTATCTCTTATGACATTAAGAACAGTGCTAATAACTAGAGGAGAAAAGGTTTATGGATCAATAATTGGATTTTTTGAAGTATCAATATGGCTATACTTGGTAAGTAAAGTCCTAGTAGGTATTGATGAAGATCCAATAAGAATGGTTGTATATGCACTAGGTTTTGCTTGTGGCAATTATCTGGGCTCAATTCTTGAAGAAAAACTGGCATTAGGGCTTTTAACTATAAGTGTAATAGTTTCAGAAGCTGATGGAGATACCCTTGCAGAAAAATTAAGAGAATATAATCTAGGTGTAACAAAAATTAAAGCTGAAGGAATAAATGAAAATAGGACTATTCTCATGGTTCATGCTAAAAGAAGAAGAAAAAATGAAATTATAAAGCTGGTTGAAGAAACTCATGTAAATGCAGTAATATCTATTACTGATACCAAAACTATCTATGGTGGGTACGGAATAAGAAAGTAGGAAAGTTGAAAGTAGGGAATTTGCATGGAAGAATTCCTTACTTTTTTATTAAATTATTACTAAGCTTTTCCTAAAAAGCCACGATAACATAAGTGTCATTATATTTATAATAAAATATTTTTTAATAATGCAATATATTTCGAATAACAAATATGTTGTTTAAGGGGGAGATTAAAATTAAATCAATAAAGCAAAAAGTGATTATAGGTTCGGTTTTACTTGTATCTATACCACTTATAGTATCAGGCTTTATATTTAACTATTACACCACAAAAAATTTAGGAAATCATATCAATGGAGACCATAAACAATTAGCTAAAACTATATCCAATAGTGTAACAGATTATATTGGAAAGGCTTATGGTATAACAGAGGAGTTAATAAACAATAGCTATGTAGAGGAATTTAATGCTGCAAAACAAAATGAGGCAGTAAAGGATACCATAAAGAGAAATCCATATTTTGATTTATTCTGCATACAGGATATGAAGGGAGATCAGACAGCAAGATCAAAAGGAACTTTAGCAAATAGAGCAGATAGATGGTGGTTTAAACAAAGTGTTCAAACAAAAAAGCCATTTGTTAGTAAATCCTATCTTACTGTAAATGATAATAGTGAAGCTATCAACTCTATAATTTTTCCAATAATAGATAACAAAGGACAAATGAAGGGAGTAATGGATGCAGATTTAAAATTGGACGAGCTTCAAAAAATGGTAGAAAGGTATAGTACTGATAAAGTATATGCTTATGTTATTGATGGTGAAGGTGATGTAATAGCTCATCCTCAAAGAGAACAAGTCCAAGAAATATATAACTATAAAACATTGACTAAAACGATTAAATTAAAAGACAGCGCTGGTAAGGTTATAAAGGATAACAAGGGTGTACCTAAAGCAGAAGTTAAAGAAATTCAAGTACCAGAAAAGCTTAAGGAAATAACACTTAAGGCGTTAAATGGAGAATCAGGTGTTACACAATACAAAGATTTAGATGGAAACAGTACAATCAGTGCTTACCAAACTATAAAGTTACCTGGAGATTCTCAAAATTGGGCTGTAATTACTGTGGAAAAACAGAAAGATGCTTTTGCTATGGTAAATAGCATAAAAAACACTAGTATTATATTCGGAGTAATTATATTAATTTTAGCAGTAATTATAATTTATATTATTTCTAATATATTTATAAAACCATTATTAGATTTAGTAAAATTAACTGAAAAAGCATCAGAAGGGGATTTAACGGTAAAAAGTACTTATAAATCAAAGGATGAAATTGGTGTATTAAGTAATAGCTTTAATATAATGATAAATAATATGAAACAACTAATTAAAAATATTGATGAAGCTTCAAAGGTAGTTTCAGATTCTTGTGAATCCTTGCTTGCATCTACTGAACAAACTTCCAGTTCAATAAATGAGGTAGCTACAACCATTAGTGATGTATCCACAAATATAGAAACAGGAGCTAAAAATTCAAAGGATGGATTAGATGCTGCTAATGAACTTTCTAATGAACTTGATTTAGTTGAAAAACATATTGACGAAAGCAGAGAATCTTCCAACAATGTTTATGATATTTCAAATAAAGGATTCCAAACTATTAATAAATTAGAAGCAAAAAATGAAGAAAATAGTAAGGTTTCTAAGGATGTTACAAAGGTAATAAACGATCTTAGTGAAAAAGCCAACAGCATAGGATCAATTGTTGAAACCATAACATCTATATCTGAACAGACTAATCTGCTTGCTTTAAATGCTGCTATAGAAGCTGCTAGAGCTGGAGAAGCAGGAAAAGGATTCTCTGTAGTAGCAGAAGAAGTAAGAAAGTTATCTGAAAATACAGCGGAGTCTACTAACAACGTAAAGACTATTATAACAAATATACAAAAGGATATTGAGCTTGCAAAGAGCACTATAAAGCAGACAGAGTCAGTAGTTTCAGCACAAAACGAAGCTGTCGACAATACAAAGGATATTTTCAAAGAAATAAATCTGTCTATTGAAAATGTAGTAGAGAAAATAAACAATATTACACAAAGCTTAAAGAGTGTAGACAATAGCAGAAATAGAGTTATCTCCGTAACTGAAAATATCTCTACAGTATCCAGTGATATATCAGAAGTTACACAAAATGTTTGTGCTGCTACAGAAGAGCAGAATGCTGAAATGCAGGAAATAAATGCATTAACTGAGGAGTTAAATGGAATGTCTCAGAAACTTGTGTCAGAAATTAAAAATTTCAAAATAGATTAATGATAAAAGGCAAATTATTATTTAATAATTTGCCTTTTATCATAATTGCTATTAAAGGTATAATTATAATGAAATGAACATATTAATTAACTGTGTATTAATAAATAAAAGAGGTATATGTATATATGAAGGAACACATCTATAAGGTTGGAGGAGGTAAAAATATTTACTTGCTGATAACAAGTATAGTTATTACAGAATTAACAGGAGTGTTAGCTGTATTTTTATCAGGAGATATTAGACAGATATTTACCAACTTAAAAAAACCTGCATTTACACCGCCAGCGAGTGTATTTCCAATTGTATGGATTGTTTTATATTTATTTTTGGGAATTGCAGCTTATAGGATAATCCTATTAGGAAAGAGAGGGCTAAATGTAAAACTTCCTCTAAGATTATATGGTACACAATTGATGTTAAATATTTTATGGAGCATAATATTCTTCAGATTCAGAATTATACAATTAGCATTTTTTGAATTAATATTATTAGTATTCTTTATAATACTTACCATATTAGAGTTTAGAAGATATGATAAATCTGCAGCTTATTTATTAATTCCATACTTGGTATGGAGTACTTTTATCCTTGTATTAAACTATTTTTTCTGGTTACAAAATATTTAAAGAGGGGTAATCCGCTGCGAAAGCGGGCTACTCCTCTTTAAATATTTTGACTCTTTTTATATTCGCTTATTCTCTTCTTTCTATCTAAGGATTTTGGTTCTAAGTTTATCCTTTTATTTTCTAGCAGTGAGAACACCCCAGTGGTTTCAGAATCAATTTTTCCACGGCAAACGTTACAGGTACATTTACTTTCTTCAGCATTGGTTGGTTCGGTATAAGTGGTTATAACTCCTTCATAGTTTCTTAGCACTATCTTAGTAGGAGATTGACTTATTAAATATTGAGGCATAACAGGAATTTTTCCTCCGCCGCCAGGTGCATCAACTACGAAAGTAGGAACGCAGTAACCTGAGGTATGACCTCTTAATCCTTCTATGATTTCAATCCCCTTTGAAACCTTTGTTCTAAAATGTTCAATACCTTGAGATAAATCACATTGATATAGATAGTAAGGTCTAACTCTCATTTTAACTAATTTAGTAACTAAGTCCCTTTGAATATATACACAGTCATTTATTCCTTTTAAAAGCACTGATTGATTTCCTAAAGGTATTCCAGCATTAGCTAGTTTTTCACAGGCTTTTATTGAATATTCTGTTATTTCATTTGGGTGATTGAAATGAGTGTTTAACCAAATAGGATGATACTTTTTCAACATATTTACAAGATCATCTGTAATTCTCATGGGGTTAACTACTGGCGTTCTGGAACCAAGTCTTATAATTTCTACATGGGGAATTTCTCTTAAACTTTTAATTATATATTCTAATTTATCGTCATCAACCATAAGGGCATCTCCACCGGAAAGAAGTACATCTCTTACAGAAGGAGTATTTCTTATATAATTTAGAGCCATTTCGATTCTATCTTTAGGTATAGAAGCATCAGTATGTCCAGCAAATCTTCTTCTTGTACAATGTCTACAGTACATAGAACACATATCCGTAATTAAAAATAATACTCTATCAGGATAAGCATGAGTGAGTCCCGGAACTGGTGAAGTAGCATCTTCATGTAGAGGATCACACATATCTGCTGTAGAAATATTCAATTCCTGTATGGTAGGCACAGCTTGTTTTCTTATAGGATCATTAGGATCATTAGGATCGATTAAAGTAGCATAATAAGGAGAAATAGCCATTCTTAAAGTCTTTAAACATCTATCAATAGCTTGTTCTTCTTCAGGCAAAAGAGTGATAACTTTCTTCAATTCATCCACTGTAGTTATCCTGTTTCTTACCTGCCATTTCCAATCATTCCACTGCTCTTCTGTAACGTCTTTCCATAATTCAATTTCCCTATAATCTCTCATAAATAACCTCCGTTCTTATTTTATAATTTTATATTCTCTATGGGTTCAATAGCTTGTTTATAAAGCTTGATAACCTTAATTAATTCCTTTAATCTATAATGAATATCTTTAGCTATATTGTCCCTTTTATAGTGAAGGTCTTCAGGGTCAAGCAAATAGCTGTGAGTAATACCTAAAGCTTTTTTATTGTCCTTTATGGCCTCTGCTAACATCTGTACTAATTTTTCTGTTGAGAAATATTCCAATCTCAATTCTTCATTACTATCAAAGGCATATACAGGAACGGGGGTTAACAAATTTTTAGTAACCTTGTACTGCTTTCTATAAATATTATGAGACTCATAATTTATATCTGTTAATTCTTTAAGAGCCTTTGAAGTATTGTCATCCATGGAGAAATATCCTCCTCTAAAGATTTCTATTGGATTTATTCCCTTACCATATAAATAATCCATAGAGTGTTTTATTATTATTTTTTGTTCCTCATAGGAATAAGCTGCAAGCAACTTTTCCTCATGATTTATAAAGGGACAATGAATCTTAATTTCTTCAGGTAAATTATCAGGATGAATATGTAGACCAAATATAACTTTGTATTGTTTTATTTTTTCTACTAAATTTAATTTACATAGCATGTCTGCAAAATAAGGAGTTATAAAGAGTATAGTATAAATATTGTTTTTAGAATTTAGTCTTAAAAGCCTTTCTAAATTTTTTGCATTATTTTCTAGGTTCTTATCAAAGTTGGTGCCTTCACAATCTATAGAAAGGGCAAATGCAAATCCTTCTTTATTCACTAACTTTTCTATATTACCCAATCAGTGTATCCTCCTTTAACACAAAGTGTGTTGAAAAACTACAACTTATAGTATATAATGAAGTTGTAACTATCAACAACCTTATTATACTACATGAGTTTTTTCTTGTCAAAATCTTTCATGTTAAATTTTTGTAAAAAGGGGGATTGTATCATATGATTACTTTAGGATTTCCAAGAATGCATAAAGAAAAAAATGAAAAAAGAGATTTCTTACCGGATTTTTTCAGAAGATTAAACAGTGAAAATGCTGAGTTCTTTTTAGAAAATGGCTATGGATCAGCCATGGGAATATGTCATGAAGAATATTTAAAAGCAAATAAGAATATAAAATTTATTTCAAATAGAGAATGTTATGAAAAGGATATGGTGGTAGTTCTTCGATGCCCAGAATTTAATGAAATTAATTCTATGAAGGACGGCAGTACTTTATTAAGTATGCTCCACTATCCTACAAGGGCTACAAGAGTACAAAGATTAAAGGAAAAAAATATTTTTGGAGTTTCTATGGATTCTTTAAGAAATGATTTTTTAGAAAGAATAGTGGTAAATTACAATGGAACCTCTGGCAATGGAGTTGAAATGGCGTTTCAGGAACTTTCAAAGACTATGAAGGATTTTTATTCTAAAGATAGAGATACTATAAAGGTAACAATTATTGGTATGGGAATGGTAGGACTTTATGCAGCAAAAGCTGCAGGAAAATATGGAAATTTAGAATTAAACAATAAGATGAAGGAATTGAATACAAAGGGAGTTATTGTTAATATGCTTCCTAGAAGTGTTACCAATGATAGAGAAGAGCTTATTAAAATATTAAAGGAAACGGATATATTAATAGATGCCTCTACTAGAGACAATCCCTCTAACTATATAATAAGCAATGATTTAATATCATATTTAAAACCTCATGGGGTAATACTGGATTTAACTGCAGATCCTTATTTAACAGATATTGAGCCTATGCAAGTTAAAGCCATTGAGGGAATTCCTACAGGAACACTTGATAAACCAGTTATTTATCCTAATGATCCAATCTATAACACAATACCAGAGCAGGTTAATAAGGATAATAGAAGAGTGGTGGTTAGCTGTAATGCGTGGCCAGGTATAAAACCTGAAGAATGTATGTATTTATATGGAATGCAGCTGTTCCCTATATTGCAGCAGCTAATTAGACTTAGTAGAGAAAATTTCACAGAGGTTAGCGATGATTACTTTACTAGGGCAATACATAGGGCTACTATTGAGTACTTTGAAAAATATGAGAAAATAGTAGAAAATAATTAAACTTTGGTGTAATATAGTATAAGATTAAATAAGGAATTGTCAATAATTATATATTATGGCTTAATGGAGGAATTAAAATGAAATCTCATCAGGGAGGGGCAGTATATAAAAATATAGCATTAGACATTGCCAATAAAATTGTTATTGGAGAGTTAAAGATTGATGAAAAGATAAGTGGCAGATCTACCTTAGCTAGTATGTATAATGTGTCACCGGAAACAATAAGGAGGGCAATAGCATTACTTGAGGATATGAGTGTAGTTTCTTCTACAAAGGGCAGCGGAATAGAGATATTATCTGTACCTGCAGCAGAAAAATTTATTGAAAAGAATAAGGACACGGAATATCTAAATACTGTTAAGGAAAATATATTTAAACTTATTGAAAAGAAAAAGGAATTAGACGATGAAATACAGGTAAACTTTGACAAAATATTGGATTTTATAGATAGATTTAAAAACATCACACCTTTTACATTAATAGAATTAGAAATTAATGAGGGATGCAATGTTTTAGGTAAAGCAGTTAATGAGATCAGATTTTGGCAGGCTACTGAGGCTACTATAGTGGCTTATAGAAGGGGAGAAAAGATAGTGATTTCTCCAGGACCAAATTATGTTTTCCGCAATGGAGACATCATAGTGTTTATAGGCAACAGAAATGTATACGATAAGGTTTATAATTACTTATACGATACTTATCCAGATGATGAAAAGAAAAAATAGAATAAAAAATATATATAAATTAATAATAATAACACCAAGAATATTAAACTTGGTGTTTTTTTTATTCCTCGGTGAATATTATTTTTATTCTCTATTGTAAATAAAAATCATTACCATGTGTTTTTCATTATCATTTGATAATGGTTATACATGCGATAAATGTTGAAAAATAAGAAAATATATGATATAATCAAGGGAACTTATTAATCAATTGAGAATATAATATTAATAAACCTTAATTGGAGGAAATAGGAATGGTTAAAGAAAAGGAATTTAAAGGATTAAACTCTGAGGAAGTGGAAGAGCTTAGAAAAAAACATGGCTATAATGAATTGGTAAAAACTGAAAAACCCAGTGCTATAAAAAAATTCTTAGAAGTTTTTAAGGAGCCTATGTTTTTACTTCTGCTTGGTACGGCTGCTCTATATTTTATTTTAGGTGAGCCAAAGGAAGCAGCAATAATGCTTGTTTTTGTTGCTTTTGTAGCATCTATAACTTTTATACAGGAATGGAAAACAGAGAGGACAGTAAATTCTTTAAGAGATTTAACATCTCCTCATGTAAATGTTAAGAGAGATGGTGAAAAAAAGTTAATCAAAAGTAATGAATTGGTTCCAGGAGATATAATTTTTATATCAGAGGGAGAAAGAATACCAGCAGATTGTGAAGTATTAGAAGCTTCTAACTTTTCAGTAGATGAGTCTATCCTTACTGGTGAGCCAGAAGCTGTATTTAAAGTTACCGCAGATGAAGATAAATCAGATAAAAGCGGTGATTATTGGAAAAAGTATATGCTATATGCAGGAACTTTGTCCATATTTGGAAAATGCACAGCAGAAGTGGCTTCCATAGGTTTTGACACGGAGTATGGGAAAATAGGAAAAGCTATAAGTGAAACAGGGGATGAAATAACACCTCTTCAGAAAAAGACTAGAGCATTAGTTAAAAATCTTGCTATAGCAGGGCTTATATTATGCGTTTTAGTAATAATTTTTTCCTATTTGTATAGTGGAAATTTAATAGAAAGTATATTGTCCGGCATAACCTTGGCTATGGCTATGATACCTGAAGAATTTCCTGTAGTTTTAACAGTTTTTCTATCCTTAGGCGCTTTTAGGTTAGCAAAGAAGAACACATTAATAAGAAGAATTGCAGCCGTAGAAACTTTAGGTTCCGCAACAGTACTTTGTGTTGATAAAACAGGCACCATTACTAAAAATATTATGGAAGTAAAGTATGCATATATTGATGGAAGGCTCATAGAAGTAAATAAATTATCAAGTAAAGAATTTAAGAAGTTAATGATATTGTCCTGTGAAAAGGATCCTTACGATCCTATGGAAAAGGCTATTGTAAAAGTAGGAGAAAAGGACATTGATATAAAAAAATTATATGATTTAGATATATTGGAAAA
>ENA-UOOE01001330-UOOE01001330.1-fermentation-metagenome-genome-assembly--contig:-NODE-1330-length-21164-cov-131.022550_pt1 | contig 21164 bp, 19 predicted proteins | sample MGYA00245776_ERZ724021 | MGnify/ENA primary metagenome ERZ724021 (study PRJEB28704, sample SAMN03018321) | fermentation metagenome | biome: anthropogenic terrestrial biome; feature: soil... | reverse complement strand
GTATGGATTGAGTCAATTTAGACAGTAGCGTTACAAAAATGCTTGACCATTACACGCTTCTTTTAAGATGTAGGCATATGTCGTGCCAATAACTCCTAAGCCCAAAACCAAAATATTCATAAATTGTTCCCCTAAATTATATTAAATCTTTTATAATTATGTCTAACTGTTCGTCTATTAACTTAGATGATATTTGCTCGCCTAAAGCCAATATGCTTAACCCCTCTAATAAAATGATAATGTGATTTGCAAATTTTTCTACATCGTTAGAAGCTAACTTGGTAATTTCGTTTCTGGAAATCCCATAATTAAGGGTTTTAGAAATGACAGATACTGTTTCGGTATAGTTTTGTTTTAATATACCATTCAAAGCATTGTTTTTATGGGATAAAAAAAACTCATATATAGCTCTTCTAATTGTATTCTTAATATTTAGTAATTCACTTTTTTGCTGTTGTAAAAAGTCGGAAAGTATTTCGATAGCATTTTCTCCGTTTTCCATACCTTTCGTAAAAACAAAATAATCATTTTCTTTTCCAAAAGATAAAATATCTTCGAATATTTCTTTAGTTGAAGAATAATATTTATATAACCCGCCTCGACTTATATTACACTCTTCTACAATATCCTTCATTGTTACAGAAGTATAACCCTCTCTTATAAAGACAGAAGTAGCTTTCTCTAATATATACTTTTTTTTCTCAATACCTTTTATAGTTAATGACATATAAATACTCCTCGCGAAAGACTTTCTAAAAGATATGACACATGTGTCACTAATTAAACTATACGACATGCGTATCACATTGTCAAGCTGTAGTAAAAATATTTCAGATCAAAAGTCATGGATAATTCCTATCGTTATACATCGATCCCTCTGTTGGATGTCTATCTAATTATCATCGGCATCTGATTGTGCTTCCTTATGCACCATGCCAATTCGTGCCGAAATTATCGTTGCCGTAACCTTCCAAAAGGTGGACAACTTCCCAAATACTGATTCCTGAACCAAGTGCAACAACCAGCGTCTGCAATACGCCTACTGCTGAGTTAAAAATGCCATAATGTTTTCCTGATAAGATTGTTTGTTGTTTTTGGGAATAAAATTAACCGCCGGCAGTTAATTGAGCAGTACACCAACTTTGAGCACCTCAATCAGGAGATGGTCGAAACATTGATTGATTACATATCCATAGGTAAACCAATTTCCGGTATAAAAAGTGTCCCTCCTGAAAGCATTGGAACTTTTAATAATCGCATTCATGTAACGACTGATTTTCAGGCTCATTTAAGCCGCCATTTTTAAGAATTATCATGCTTTTTAATATAATTTAATAAAAAAAGATATAAGAATGAATAATATGTAGGTTTGTCAATGATGTGTTACAAAATCAGAAAACCTGACCATACTTAATAAAAGCATCAATATAAGAATTGGGAGAGTTCCAATTAAGAGGACGAATAGGAAAAATATTGTATTCTCTGTTTCTGACAGTAAGTTGCTTTTTGAAATCGTCAAAAGAGTAAAATTTATGAGTAGCATAGAAGTATTCGTTGTCTTTACGATGAGAACGTTCAACTTTACCGTTATGACGAGGAGTGTATGGACGAATGGTTTTATGTTTAATACCAAACTGAGATAAACGAGTTTCAAAGAGTGTAGGAGTACGTTTTTTAGAAACACAAAGTCTTTTAGTAAATTCCATACCATTATCAGTTTGAACACATAAAATAGGAAATTTAAAGGCTTTTACAAGGTGTTCAAGAAAAACAGCAGAAGAGTAGGAACTGTGTTCTTTAAATGCTTCTATATAACGAAAACGCGAATACTCATCAATAGCGGTATATTGATAATACTTTTCTCCGGATGCCTGCCCTACAATACAAGCAGCAGGTACAAATTTAACATCGACTTGAACACGTTGTCCGGGGAAAAACATTTTCTCATAGGGTTTAGGAATATATTTAGGATTTGGCGGTTTTACTGCCATTTCGCCTAACCGTCTTAACACTCTGTAAAGTCCTGTTATTGTACGAGTATAACCTCGTTGCTTAAGTTTTACCCAAAACACAACCAAGCCAGCGTTTGGATTGCGTCTACGCATATCCTTTATCAGCTTTAACTCTTCTTCTGTATGTTGATTAGGGTGACTATGTGGACGGTGTGAACGGTCTACAAGTGACTGAATTGTACCATCGTATCTTTTAAGCCATCTATACACATACTGTCTGTTTGTTTTATACCTTATTGCGGCTTTGCTTACTCCATATTTACCTGCATACAAAATTAATGCTTGTCTAAACCGCATTGTTTGTGTTATCTTATTCATAGCGAATAGGTCACCTGCCTTTGCTGTTTTGGTCTCAACTTAACTGTACAGCAGGTTTTTCCTATTCGCTACTTTTTTATTATCTTTTTGTAACACATCAATTGTAATCCTACAAAAAAAGATATAAGAATGAATAATAATTGTTGACAATTTTAACCGATGTGTTTATAATATGAATTGTGCTCGTGCACATTTTTATTTTAACTTTGCGTGCTCGTGCACAGTAGGAGTAGATAAAATATGGCGACTACCATAAAAGCAATTGCCGCTGCAGCTGGTGTTTCAAGGGGAACGGTTGACCGTGTTATCAATGGACGCGGCGGTGTAAGTCCGGAGATAGAAGAAAAAATCAAAAAACTTATTATAGATATGAATTATACCCCGAACCGTGCCGGAAAGGTTTTAGCAGGACTTAAAAAACCGATGAAAATTGGATGTATGCTGCCTAGTATTGATAATCCTTTTTATGATGATGTTATTTTAGGCTTAAAACAAGCTGAACGGGAGTTACACGATTTTGGAGTATCACTGGAAATATCACAGGTAAAAGGATTTAATCCAAACGATCATATTAGCGCAATCAATGATTTGGTAGCGAAAAACATATCTGCGCTCTGCGTATCTACGGTGGACGTACCTGCTGTGCAGGATGTACTGAACTCTATCATTCAAAAAGGAATTCCGGTAGTATCCATCAATTCCGATTTAAGCCATACAAACCGTCTTTGCTATGTAGGCTGTAATTATACGGAAAGCGGCAAAACTGCCGCTGGCATTTTAAATCTGATTCGGAAAGAACCGCTGGAAATTTTGATTATTACCGGATCTCTAAATATGCAGGGCCATAACCAGCGCATAAACGGGTTTATTAAAACATTGCAGGATAAAGGAATAAAATATCATATCGCCGGTGTAATCGAGTCCATGGATGATGACCACACATCCTATATCCGTACGTTCAGTGCTTTAAAAAAATATAATCAAGTAAACTGCCTTTATATTACCGCAGCCGGTGTTGCCGGCGCCTGCAGGGTTGTAGAAGAACAGAAACTGCAAGACCAAATGACCATTTTGACATTTGATGATGTTCCCTCTACACGAGAACTGGTTCTTAAAAATGTAATTGAGGCGACCATTTGCCAGGAACCTTTTAAACAGGGGTATGAATCCATTAAAATTCTATATGATTATTCGGTAAACAGTGCGGCGCCAAAAAAGAGCCATTATTTTACGGACACTGTTATTAAAATCAAGGAGAATATATAAATGTTATTTTCTGCAATGAATATTGCAGTAGATATAATTTTATAGTAGGAGGATGTATTGTTATGAAAAAGATTCTATCGTTAATTCTCTCAGCAATGCTGGTGCTCTCCATAGCGGGTTGTTCCAGCACAGGATCCAAACAGGACACAAAAGAAGTGGCCAAGCAAGGTGACGGCGGGGAAAAACTTGTAGGCGTATGCATGCCGGAAAAGTACCTGCAGCGATGGGTTCAGGATGGCGACAATATGAAGAAGGTTCTTGAAGAAAAAGGGTATAAGGTTGAAATTCAGTATGCGAACAATGACGTGAATACGCAGGTTTCACAAATTGAAAACATGGTCACAAGCGGTGTGAAGGTGCTCGTGATTGCTTCCATAGACGGTTCGGCCCTTACCGATGCTTTGAAGCAGGCTTCGGAAAGCGGCGTAAAAGTAATCGCTTATGACCGCTTGATTATGAATTCTGAAAATGTTGATTATTACGCCACATTCGACAACTTTAAAGTCGGTCAATTGCAGGGTCAGTACATAGAAGATAAGCTTGGCCTTAAGGAAGGCAAAGGTTCGTTCAATATTGAAATCTTCTCCGGTTCACCGGATGATAACAATGCTAAGTTTTTCTATGACGGCGCTATGAGCGTGCTAAGTCCCTATATCACAAACCAAAAACTGATTGTGAAGAGCAATCAGGTTGATTTTGCAAAATGTGCAATTCAGGGCTGGAAAGCGGAAACTGCACAGTCCAGAATGGATAACCTCCTTTCCGCAAACTATGCGAGCGGTGCAAAGCTTGATGCAGTTCTCGCTCCAAATGACGCAATCGCTCGCGGCGCAATGGCAGCATTAAAAAATATCGGCTACGGTTCGGCAGATAAGCCGTATCCAATCATTACCGGTCAAGATTGTGAAAAATCAAATGTTGCTTCCATCGCAAAGGGCGAACAGTCAATGAGCGTATTTAAGGATACCAGAGCTCTTGCGAACAAGGTTGCTTTGATGGTGGACGCTCTTATGCAGGGCAAAGAAGCGGAAGTGAACGATGAAAAAACCTACAACAACGGTGTAAAGGTAGTTCCTTCTTACCTCTGCGAGCCTGTAGCTATAACCAAGGATAATTATGATAAGATTTTAATTGAATCCGGTTACTACACGAAAGAGGATCTTGGTTTATAAATTATTAAAGTAAAATGCTTCCTGCCCGGTACGATTCAAAAGTGGCTCCCGTACCGGGCAAAATTTAAAAGCACTTCGCAAACCTTGGTCTGCTTTATATACCGAAGAGGGAGGTTTCTTTATGGCTGAATGTATTCTGGAAATGCGCGATATTGTAAAAGAATTTCCAGGAGTGAGGGTCTTAAAAAATGTAAATTTTTCTGTTGAAAAAGGTTCCATTCATGCTCTGGTAGGAGAAAACGGGGCAGGAAAATCAACGTTAATGAATGTTCTAAGTGGTGTATATCCCCATGGAACTTACACCGGGGATATTGTATTCGATGGCAAGGTATGTGAATTTAAAAATATTAAAGACAGTGAAAAAACCGGTATTGCAATTATCCATCAAGAATTGGCATTAATACCATATTTGTCGATAGGGGAAAATTTATTTCTTGGCAATGAGCGCGCGAAAAACAATCGAATCGATTGGGATTTAACTTATGATAATGCAAAAAAGTTAATGGCAAAAGTTGGGCTAAACGAAGACCCAAACACATTAATCAAAGATATCAGCGTGGGAAAACAGCAGCTGGTGGAAATCGCAAAAGCGCTGGGAAAAGATGTCCGGCTGTTGATTTTGGATGAACCGACCGCGGCTTTGACGGAAACGGATTCCAAACATTTGCTCGGTTTGCTTTTAGAATTGAAAAAAAATGGGGTCACCTGTATCCTGATATCCCATAAATTGAATGAAATAACAGAGGTTTCCGATGCAATTACAATCCTTCGCGACGGTTCCACAATTGAAACAATGGTAAAAGGCAAGGACGAAATCACGGAGGACAAAATCATTAAGGGAATGGTTGGTCGAGAAATGACAGAAATGTTTCCGCCGAGGGATTGCAATATCGGTGAAGTTGCCTTTGAGATTCAAAACTGGAGTGCAGATGATCCGCTGACGTCCGGAAAAAAGCTGCTTGATAACATCAACATCAAAGTACATAAGGGTGAGGTAGTCGGTATAGCCGGTTTAATGGGTGCCGGGCGGACTGAACTGGCTTTAAGTCTTTTTGGCAGCCTGTACGGAAACAACATTCATGGCAAAATCATGAAAGACGGCAAGGAAATTGATACGCATACCGTCGAAAACGCTATCAAAAATAAAATTGCATATGTAACCGAGGATAGAAAAAATTCCGGTTTGATTTTAATGGATGACATTTGCATGAACATTACTCTTTCAAGTTTGCAAAAGATTAGTAAGAATCATGTAATCGACAGGGATATGGAAAGCCAGGCGGCGGAAAAGTACCGCAATCAGCTGAACATTAAATCCCACAGCATCCATCAGCGCGCCGGCAATCTTTCCGGTGGAAATCAGCAAAAAGTTGTACTTAGCAAGTGGATTATGACGGATCCGGATGTTCTGATTTTGGATGAGCCGACAAGAGGAATTGATGTGGGCGCAAAATATGAAATTTATACTATTATCAACCAGCTTGCATCCGAGGGGAGATGTATCATATTAATCTCCTCGGAAATGCCAGAGGTTTTGGGTATGAGCGACCGTGTGTATGTAATGAACGAAGGTAAAATCGTTGGTGAACTGTCACGTGAGGAAGCAAAAGCCGAAACAGTAATGCAGTGCATCATGGCAAATAAGAATATGGGAGCGTAGTTGTATGGAGAATTTAACAAAAAAAAGCAAAAAGTCTTCTTTGAATATAAGACAATACAGTATGCTGATTGCACTGGTTGTCATTATGGCGCTGTTTCAGATTTTAACAAACGGTATCTTGCTGAAGCCGCAGAATGTAACGAATCTTATCCTGCAAAACAGTTATGTTATCGTTTTAGCTGTAGGTATGCTCCTGTGCATCGTTAGCAGCGGGGCAATCGATCTTTCTGTTGGATCAGTTGTAGCATTTATCGGAGCACTTCTTGGAGTAATGATTATACAGCAGGGAATGAACGTTTGGCTTGCAATTGTAATAGCTCTGCTCGTTGGTGCGCTCATAGGTGCTTGGCAGGGATTTTGGATTGCGTATGTGAAAATACCGGCATTTATTGTGACCTTGGCCGGTATGATGATTTTCCGTGGACTGACTCAGTATGTACTTCAGGGAATGACACTTACGCCTTTTCCAAAAGAGTTTCTGGCAATTACCTCCGGGTTCCTGCCGAATATTGGAGGCGGTGAACTTAATCTGACAGCTTTTCTTTTGGGAGCGGCCTGTATTGTCATTTATATTCTGTCGGAAATTAAGAAATTGCAAAGTAAAAAGAAGCGCGGGTTCAGTCTTCCTTCCGCGGGCGCGTTTTGGGGCAAAATTGTACTTGTCACGGCAGCAATCGCCTTGTTTACCATTTGGCTTGCCCATTATAAAGGAATTCCGATTCTGCTTGTTATTTTGTTGGCTCTTGTGGTTATTTACTCCTTCTATACAAGCAAGACGGTAGCCGGCAGGCATCTTTATGCAATGGGCGGCAATGAAAAAGCGGCTGTACTGTCGGGCATCAACACTAAAAAAGCTTTGTTCTATACGTTTGTAAATATGGGTGCTTTGGCAGCTCTGGGCGGAATCGTATTTACTTCCCGTCTGCAGGCGGCGACTCCGACTGCAGGTCAGGGCTTCGAAATGGATGCCATCGCGGCGTGCTACATAGGCGGTGCTTCCGCAATGGGCGGCAGCGGTACAATTATCGGCGCAGTGATTGGTGCGCTTGTAATGGGCGTTCTGAATAATGGATTGTCCATTATGGGTGTTAGCAGTGATATTACACAAACGATTAAGGGACTTGTGCTTTTAGCTGCTGTAATATTTGATGTTGTTTCAAAGAAAAATGCAGAACAAGTATAAGTGAAAGGGAAAAAGTTCGGTTTAAAGGAAAGTTCAGATTCCTCCGCACTTTTTCAGAATCAAAATTTTATAATAAAAAATAAAAATATGGAAAGGACATGTATGTTGAAGATTTATCCTGTTAAATGCGATCGCTTTCTACAATATGGCCGGGTTTTAAAGGGTTATGACTGCAATGATCTTCTGCGGAAAATGGAGGAAACACCGCTGCCGAAAGATCATACGATTTACATATCTTCCGACCCCGAAATGGAAAAACTGAAAGTTTTCAGCGAACTGCAAAACCGCGGATTTGGCGGTATACCGATCCAATTGGGTTATTGCAATGGCTTCAATGTGAAACTTAATGCGGTGGAGTACCACCGAAGTTCAGAAATTAATATTGCCGTTTCGAACCTTGTCCTGCTGGTCGGTTCTCAGGACGACCTGAATATTTCGGACCTTACTTACGATACTTCCAAGATAGAAGCATTTTTGGTGCCTGCGGGTTGTGCTGTGGAACTATATGCGACAACGCTACATTATGCGCCGTGCAATGCGGAGAATAGCGGATTTCGCGATGTTGTTGTCCTTCCGCGTGAAACAAATCAGCCGCTTGACCATCACGATATCAAAGAATTTGAAGACAAACTTTTATTTGCAAAAAATAAATGGCTGATTGCACATCCGGAATCCGGCTTGGATAAAGAGGGCGCGTATATTGGATTAACGGGGAAAAACATCACGTTAAGTGAATACTGAACGGAGGTTTCGTTATGAGAAATCAATGCGTATTGGGTTTGGATATCGGTACATCTGGCTGTAAGATTCTTGTGCTGAGCGATACTGGAGAAATATTGCAGTCCGTCGTGGAAGAGTATCCCTGTTTTACTCCTCATGAAGGATGGTCTGAGCAAAATCCGGAAGACTGGTGGAACGGTGTACAGGCAGGACTGAAAAAAATCATACCGATGCTTGGAGGAAAAACGATTTCCGCAGTCGGATTTTCCGGCCAGATGCATGGGATGGTCGCGCTGGATGAGCATTTACAGGTGATTCGGCGGGCAATTTTGTGGAATGATCAGCGTACGGGGAAACAATGCGATGAAATTACGGAAATTGCCGGCGGTATGGATGGGCTGCTTTCCGTCACAAATAACCGGATGCTTACTGGATATACCGGAGGAAAAATTCTTTGGATGAAGGAAAACGAACCGGAGAACTATTCAAAAACAAAAGTGATTATGAACCCAAAGGATTATATACGCTTTAAACTTTCCGGCGCAATCGCCACGGATGTTTCGGATGCATCCGGCACCGGCCTTTTCAATGTGAAAGAGCGTCGGTGGGCGGTGGAATTGATTCGTAAAATCGGATTAAATCCGGATATTTTCCCAAATGTTGTGGAATCCACAGACGCGGTGGGTTATGTTTCTAAGGAAGCCGCGTCATTAACCGGAATTCCGGAGGGAACGGTTGTCGCGGGGGGCGGCGGAGATGCCGTTATTTCCACAACCGGGCTGGGGCTTACGAAGCCCGGGCGCATCGGCATCACGCTTGGAACTTCGGGCGTAGTGGCCATGGAACTTTCGGCTTTTCTTCCAAATCCGGATGGCAAGCTGCAGGTTTTCTGCGGCAACGCGCCGGGCTCCTATAGCGCAATCGGCGTTACCCTTTCCGCCGCGGGCGCGTATCAGTGGTTCCGCAATGCCCTTGGCGATTATGAAATGGAGAAAGCGAAACAGTCCGAAAAAAGTGCTTTTCGTCTGCTGGATGATGAGGCGGCGGCGGTTTCCCCCTGTTCGGACGGCTTAATTTTTCTGCCGTATCTGACTGGGGAGCGCGCGCCGATTAATGACCCCAATGCCAAAGGCGCTTTTTTGGGATTAACCTCTAGACACAGCAAGGGTCATTTTGCCCGCGCCGTGTTGGAGGGCGTGGCCTTCTCGTTAAAGCAGGTTTACGATTTAATGATGAGTGGAAATATGGATATTGTATCGGATGAAATCGTTCTAGCGGGCGGCGGTGCGAACAGCCCGCTTTGGCGCCAAATTTTTGCCGACGTGTTTAATCTGCCGGTGCGTACCGTTTATGGCAGCGCAGAGGGCGGTTCGTTTGGAGCAGCTTTGGCAGCCGGGGTTACGGCAGGTATTTGGAAAAATCTTGAGGAAACCGTTCCGCTGATTAAACAGGAAAGCAAAACGCTTCCCATCTCTCAGAATGTACCGCTCTATCAAGAGCAGTACCAAAAATACACACAGTTTTACGGAGCTTTGAAATGGAGCTTTTCATGATTCGATTTAAGGAGGCCTTTATCAAATGATAAAAAATATACCGGAAGTTAAGCTGGGTATTATTGCCGTAAGCCGCGACTGCTTTATCATCTCTTTATCGGAGAAACGCAGAAAAGCGATTGCGGATAGCTATACCGCAAGGGGCGGTAAAATCTATGAAGCAAAAACAACAGTGGAAAATGAGCAGGATATGCTCAAAGCTGTGGAAGAAGTCAAGAATGCCGGGTGCAACGCCCTTGTGGTGTTCTTGGGAAACTTTGGGCCGGAGACACCGGAAACACAGATTACCCAGCGGTTCGGCGGCCCGGTAATGTACGTCGCCGCTGCGGAAGAAACCGGAAAAGACTTGATTAATGGAAGGGGAGACGCGTACTGTGGTATGCTGAACTGTTCCTATAACCTTGGCATGCGCCATATTCCGGCTGTGATACCGGAATATCCGGTGGGCACCGCAGACGATATCGCTAAGATGATTCAGGATTTTGTCCCGGTCGCCCGCGCTGTGATTGGTTTGCAATCTCTGAAAGTCATTACTTTCGGCCCGCGTCCGCAGGACTTTTTTGCCTGCAACGCGCCTATCCAGCCGCTTTACGACCTTGGAATTGAAATTCAGGAAAACTCCGAACTTGATTTGTTGGTTTCCTATAAAGCGCATACGGGAGATAAAAGAATACAGGAAATCACTGACGACATGGCAAAAGAGCTTGGGGCGAAAGGCAACCATTATCCCGATCTGCTTCCCCGCATGGCGCAGTTTGAACTGACTCTTCTCGACTGGGCGGAGCAGAACAGGGGTTCCTGCGACTATGTTGTTTTTGCCGACAAATGCTGGCCTGCTTTCCCGAAAGAATTCGGTTTTGAACCATGCTATGTAAACAGCCGTTTGGCATCTAAAGGAATTCCGGTTGCCTGTGAAGTGGATATTTACGGTGCTGTAAGTGAATATATCGGCGCTTGTGTTACAGGGGACGCGGTAACGCTGCTGGATATCAACAACAGCGTTCCGAAAGATTTGTATGAGGAAGATATAAAAGGAAAATACAGCTATAAGCTTGAAGAAACCTTTATGGGTTTCCACTGCGGCAATACTCCTTTCTGCAAACTTTCCAACGGTGCGGTAAAGTATCAATTGATACAGAACAGGCTGTTGGAAAACGGTCAGAAACCGGATTTTACCCGCGGTACGCTTGAGGGAGATATTGCCCCGGGACAAATTACATTCTTACGTCTGCAGAGTACCTCCGATGCAAGGCTGACGTCCTATATTGCACAGGGTGAAATCCTGCCGGTGGCGACGCGTTCCTTCGGCAGCATCGGTATCTTTGCAATTCCGGAAATGGGAAGATTTTACCGCCATGTATTGATTGAGAAGCATTTCCCACATCACGGCGCGGTGGCATTCGGCCATGTCGGAAAATCCCTTTACACTATTTTCCGTTATTTGGGGTTAGAGGACATTTCATTTAACCAGCCAAAAACCATGCTTTATAAAACGGAGAACCCGTTTGCTTAATTGATTTTACATTTGTCATTTTTATTCTTAAAAATAACTTTGATAAAAATCACCATTTTTTATTTCTGAGCTGAACCAGTAAAAACGGACAAAGAATAAAAAGCCATGTCGCAGGATATTGTAAGATTACGCAGCCTGACGCTGTTTTTAGAGCGGCGTCAGGCGCGTTTTCGTTTATATTCGCTAATTATTGTAGAGAGCGATGTACTCGTCAATTAGTTGTCTGGCTTCGTCAAAGGATTTGAGTTTATGTCTGTAAATGCACTCGGTCTTGAGAATAGAGAAGAAATTTTCAGCAAGTGCATTATCATAGCAGTTATCACGTCTTGACATTGACGGCGTAATGCCGTACTCTTTGTGAAATATGCTTATGAGGTGTATTGAAACCCTTGGTCGCTGTGGAGGTACATCTCCATGCCCGACAGTTCAATGTTGGCAGGGAGCAAGTCTGCCGATACCCTCTTTGCATTCAAGTTGCGTTTCATAATTTTGATTTTAGGCATGAAAAAAGGGAGTTATCTTTTTTTAAACTAACTCCCAAGGACGGTTAATATTCAATTTTTATGCGATGTATACTGTCAATCTTATCACATTACAACAGTTCCCTTTGCCCGATATGCATCTGTTTTTAAGTTCAAACTTCCTTCACTTTTTCTCTCAACAGCTTTCTGAAAGCCTTTAAAACGCTATAACAGACAGTAAACCTATTTAATGTTGTCTTTCAAACGCCCGTAAATACAAGGGCTTCGGGGGATTTTATAATATAATACGGTTAATTAAAAGAAGTGATAAACAGCACTTTGTTCAATGCTCATTCTATTTTTGCTTTCTTAAAAATATAAAGTTAAAAACTATGGAAACCATAAATACTAAAACGAATAGATATCCAATGGGTAAGAGTGCAAATGGCTCAACTAATCTCCCATCCGACAAAACCTTTGCACCAATAATATTGTATGAAATAAAGCAAATTATTGCTGCTAAAGCTGAAATAAGCATAGAACCTCTTGTAAATGAAACTTTTTTATCCTTTTTCCATGCTGCAGAAATACGTTTCATGGCGTTTACATCTCCCTCTGACACCGATGGTTTTTCTAAGTCCATCTTAAGTTTTTGCAATTCATTTACACATTGCGGACATTGGGTTAAGTGTTCCTCAACCAACGAACAGCTTTCTTTGCTGCAAACCTTATCATAATATAAAGGCAACAGATCTTTAATAACTTCACATGAAAGTTTCATAACAATGCCTCCTTTAATTTGGCTCTTGCTCGGTGATAAGTGACTCTTGCCCAGCTTTCTGTTTTTCCAAACAACTCGGCAATCTTACAAAATGATAAATCTCCAAAGAAGCGCAACATAAATACCTCTTTATATGGTTCTTCCAAATCATGAATCAGTTTATGAATTTCGTAGGCATTTCCGTCAGCAATTATTTTTTGTTCGAAATCATCATCAAGAACATCAACTGCACTATCAATATCTTCAAGTAAGTATGGCTGTTTTTTTAAATATGAAAAGTATGTGTTTTTAGCAATTTGACAGAGCCAAACACTAATCTTACAATTCCCTTTAAAGCCGTCGATATTTTTTAGTGCTTTAAAAAACGTTTCTTGCGTGATATCCTCTGCAATACTTTTATTTTTAGAAAGGCCTAACGTGTATCTATATACATCCTTAAATTATTTGGAGTATATTTCTTCAAACTCAGTCACATTTTCACCGCCTTTCATATATAGGACTGTTGAATTTGTATTTCGTTACAACATTACACAAATATTTATTAAGCTGTCCATAGTTCACATTTTGATTTATAGCTGCGAAACAGCTCATTTATACCGACGCCCAAGTTACTCTCTCAACCTCGGTAAAATCAAAAAATATCTAAATTAATCACTTGAGAAGCGCTGACATCAATACCACACTAATAAGATTTATCTTTTTCCAATTCATAAACATGATCAGCACATCGTGCAAGCATTGAAAAAGATTCTCCAATATATAAAGATTTAGCTATACTGCCTTTCTTTATTATAAATTCATAAACACCGGCTCCAATAGCTCCTTTACGTATTGTAAAGTTAAATGAAAGTTGAGGACTCGTCAGCCCTTCTGGTACAATGGTTTTGACACAAAACAATGTACTCCCGAAAGGAGACGAGTCCTCATGACAAAATCATACCAGATTTGCTGTCCGAAATGCAACAACCATCAAAACTTTTATCGTTATGGCAAAGATAAATATGGAAACCAGAAATATCTTTGCCGTGTATGCGGGCATCAATTTGCGCCGGATGCCCATGCGGCTGACAAACCCGGAAGGCCGCGCGTGCGTCCTTATCCGACTTGCCCTGTCTGCGGAAAAGCCATGTTCCTTCACCATGACCACAAATACTACTCAAACTACCAATGCTGCGACAAGAAGTGCGGCCATTCCATTTTTGTGCCGAAACCGGCTGCCGTTACGGCACCTTCCATGTCGAAGCTGTCCGGGAAAACAGATTTCAAGCGGATGCGTTATCCAGTGCATGTTATCCTGACGGCACTGTCGATGTTTTATCTGGGAAAAAACTCTTTCCGTAATATTGCTTTGATTCTGCGTACTGTCATGAATATTCAGGTTTCCCACACTACTATCAGTAACTGGTGTACGAAATTCGCGCCTTTGTTTCAAAACATCGCGCTTGAACTGATGCCAACGCTCAATTTCAACTCCGACGAATGGCACGCGGACGAAACTGTAGTAAAAATCCGAGGCATGAAGTATTACCTCTGGTTAATTGTGGACAGCGAAACCCGCTTTGTTCTCAGCTTCCACCTTTCCAGGCACAGGGACAGCCCTCAGGCGTTTTCCTTACTAAATTCCGTTAAACATCTCGGTAAACCCGGAGCCATCGTCACCGACCGCTACAGTGCTTACAAAGTTCCTGTAAAAGCAGTGCTTGGCGTGAAACATATCCGGGTCCAGAGCTTCAGCGATGATATTACCAACAACCTGATCGAATGCTTTAACAAGCAATTCAAGGCGTGGTACAAAACCAAACAGGGATTTGCCTCGTTCGATTCCGCCAACAATCTTATCGCGGTTTTTCTCTTCTTTTACAATTTTGTCCGCCCTCATTCCGCTCTTGACGGTCTGACCCCGGCACAAGTTGCGGGCCTAAACCTTTCTGCCAGAAGCAAACGCAAGCTTTTCCTCGTCGCTTGAAGCAATTGGCTGATTTCCCTTCTTAATCTTTCATGTTTACTTTACAAAGCCGTGTGGTTTCCCTTTCGGTAGTGACATATTAACTCTGAAAGCACACTATATCAAGTCAATTACGCGACAAATCCGGGCATAAACTACACGAAGTTTAATGCTGTTATTGCCGTAGAAATTGTGTAATTTACAGCGTTATTCCTCACCTGTGAGGATGAAGCGGACGTATTTATCCTTATGTTCCTCAATGAAAAGCACCAGCTCGAAGAAGTTCATTTCATGGGCGATGCGCTGGACGGTGCGGGTATCGAACATATTTGTCAGTCCGGTATCCCGGACGGTGATAATTTGTTCTTTTACCTTACTGTCCATCGTCAGCGTCCTCCAGCTTTCGACATAAATCCTCTCCATAAACCACTTGAAGCGAACTGCCGTTATCCCAAGCGACTCCTAAGCTGCCGATGTCATCGACATACCGCACGGTACCCTTTGTACCAATTGGAGGAGCCTGAGGGTCGTCCATTCGAAGAAGCTCCACACGGCAGCCGACCGGGTACTGTTTACTGATACGTTCTACAGTTTCTCTTGAAGGGAAATTATTCATCGCCGATTACCTCGCTTTTCGGAGTTTTAAATGCAGAGCTGCCTGTCAGGTTGCGGAGCAGAATTTTGCGCTCCTCCTTGTATGCCGTTCCGATGAAGCCCAGCCGCAGAAGGAAGCAGCGGAAAGCGTATTTATCGTTATCCGTTTCCTTTTCTTTGGCGGTGACTCGTTTCTGTATCTGTGCCATTTCACAAAGGGCAGTGACGAAATGTGTGTATGCCTTGACTGTGTCCGGGTCGGTGCCGTCCTCAAACCATGGAAATCCAACCTTGTCATCCGTGATTTCAAGTTCGAGCGTTTCCGCACCGAGGGCCTTTTTGATAAGGTTACTCTTGCTTTCAACCAGTCGCTTGAGGTTGTCGAGTGCTGTGTCGGTAAAGGATGAGCGTGGCATTTCAATCATCAGTCCGATGTCCTCGTAGGGTTCCGGCACATCACTTGACTGCATCCCGCTCTCGTAGGTGTCGGGTTCGTCATAATGGCGGGTGTCGCCGTCCGCATCAAAGCCCGCTTGGCGGAGGGCATCCTCCAAGTCAAGGCTATCAGGACCCGTGAGTGTGCCGACCTTGTCAATGTGGTATCCGCCCACCTCATAGGCGAAAGTTGGGGCTCCGAGGTATTTGGTCGGGGCGTTTAGCAACGTGCTGATTGCTCCGACCAGTGATTTGCGCTGTGCGCCTGTTACATTGTATTTGAGTTCCATTTTTCAAACCGCCTTTCTTTTCGGTAGTCACATATTCGCTCTAAACCGCTTATATAGCAAGTCATTTCAAGCGATTTCTGTAGAGAATATTGTACCGATTATTCGGCGGTGTCTTGTGTAGATAACACAATGCCTGACAAAACAAAACAAACGCAAGGCAAAGCCACACCGTTGCCCCACATTTTATATTCGGCGGCATCGGAATGTGGATTTTGTAGCCACTTTATGATCTGCTTTCGACTCTTGGGCTTTTTACTCACACCGTTAATTTTACGGTGGGTTTCCCATACTTCCGTCCAGAAAGTTATATCATCCTCAGTCGGATTTTCAATGCCGAGGTCGGAACACCAGTAATCAGGAAAGCCCTGCAAGCGAGCGCACTCGGTAGGTGTAAGCCTTCGGACGATGTAATCCGGATGCGGAGAGAAGGAAGCAGGATGAGCCACAGCGCCGGGACCTTTTGCCGTAAGAGTAGGCTGTTGTTCTTCCTCTATGGCCGGTTTATACAGGGCATTTTGTCCTTGATTAAAAGCCGCTCGGTCAATACCGTAAGATGGCTGTGAAACGATTGGCGCATCTTTATAATCCCTTGACAACAGTGTAGGTGATTTTTCTTCTTCAACAAGTGTAAAGCCTCCGGTGGTCATAGCATAAGCAACAGCATGACGGTCGATGGTATTGAGGGTAAAACTGACATCTTCGTCAACACCGCTTCCCTGGGGACCGTTTTTATCTTCACGTCCAATCATCGAGCCTTGCAAAGCTACCACCGCAATCCCGCCTTGATTACAACCGGGGTTTCCACCATTTGCATCAATGGTGCGTGAGGTTTCCGCTTCGTAGATGCCGCTGTGAGGATTATCTGACAACATGGAATTACTTTTGTCCGAACAGATCCCGTAAGCGGTAGGGACGAAGACGGTCTGGTCGTTATTGCAGGAGATAGTGGCGGACATATCGTCCTGAACAAGCGCGCCTTTGCCGCCGCCTTCACAGCCGGAACGAATTTTCAGTGTCTTTGGTGTGTCCAATACAAGCGGAGTGTTCATGCCGCCTGTTCCCATACGGGAGGTTAACGTCTGCACTTTTCCGTCCTGCTCAATTCTGCATCTTCCATCGGTGGGGTGATTCTCAATCGCCACTGCGGTTTGGTTGTCGCCCATGTTTGCACGAAGTGAGCCGCTGATATTTTCATCTGTATGACCACCGACACGGGAAGCCGCACCCGGTTCAAATGACATGACTGCACCGGGAACAACACCCGCTCGAAGCGTGGGAGGGCGTTCTTCCTCGTAACCGACGCTTCGGCTCTTGGCGCTGTGTTCGGTGCAGAATCCGCTCGATTGCATTACACAAGGTTGGTGTCCGTGCTCCTCGGCACGCAGCGTTGCGGTTATGTCTTCTGTAATCGACATCATGCTGCCGCCCTGGTCATTAAGACAGATTAAGCCACCGCTTGATGTTCCAGGGCCAGTCTCAGCATTTCCGGCAGTTCCTTTCCACGGGCTGCCGCACGGCGTAAAATCCCTTGACACGCCTTCGGACTCAAATAGTATTTCTCCGGCACTTCCGCCTGCAAAATCTGCGACAAGGTAGATTCTACGGCGGCGTTGGGGAACTCCGAAATATTGCGCGTCGATAGTTCTGTAAGCCACGCTCCATCCGTCTCCCAGAAGCACGTCTGCGTAAGACCATCGTCCTTTTTCAGGTAAAGGCACTGGGGTGCCCGGTTCTTTGACGCCAATGACCGCTTCGAGGACTGCCCGGAAGTCGGCGCCTTTGTTTGAACTGAATGCGCCGGGGACATTTTCCCAGACTGCATATCTTGGATATCTGCCATTGGTCTTGCACCTCATTTCCTTGATGATTCGTATTGCTTCATAAAAAAGGACGGATTGTTCTCCGTCCAGACCGGCTCTTTTCCCGGCAACTGACATATCGGTGCAGGGCGAGCCGAAGGTTATAATATCCACCGGCGGCAAATCCGCACCGTTCAGCTTGGAAATATCGCCGTAATGCTTCATTTGCGGTATCCGTTTCGTGGTGACCCGTATCGGGAACGGTTCAATTTCCGAAGCCCAAAGCGGTTCGATGCCGCAGAGCAGACCGCCAAGCGGGAAACCGCCGGAGCCATCGAAGAGGGAGCCGAGCGTGAGTTTATTCATCAGGTTTCACCTCCGCATACTTCATCGTGAGGCTGTCGCGGATAACAGAAACCCCGTCTGGGCTGCCGACCTGCTCGATATACCGTTTTACAATAACGTCGCAGTATTTTTCATCGAGTTCAATTGTGAAACAAATCCTGTCAGACTGCTCACAGGCGATAAGCGTAGAACCGCTGCCACCGAAGGGGTCGAGCACGATGCAGTTTGTCAGGCTGCTGTTCATAATGGGGTAGGCAACAAGTGCAATCGGCTTCATGGTCGGATGGTCAGCGTTTTCCTTCGGCTTTTCAAACTCCCAGATGGTGGTTTGCTTGCGGTCTGTATACCAGTTGTGCTTGCCTTTTTTCTTCCAGCCGAACAGCACAGGTTCGTGCTGCCATTGGTATGGTGAGCGTCCAAGCACCAGCGACGGCTTTTTCCAGATGCAGCACCCGGAAAGCTGAAAGCCAGCGTCCGAGAATGCCTTGCGGAAGTTCAGCCCTTCGGTGTCGGCATGGAATACATAAATAGAAGCGTCCTGTGCCATCACCGCCTCGGTGTTCGTAAACGCCGCCAGCAGGAAGTCATAAAACGCTTCATTGCCCATATTATCGTTTTTGATTTTACCCGCCGCACCTTCGTAGTTGACGTTGTAGGGCGGGTCGGTCACCACCAGATTTGCCAGCTTTCCGTCCATCAGAGTGGTAAAGGTATCGGCCTTGGTGGAGTCACCGCAGACCAGCCGATGCCGGCCGAGCAGCCACACATCGCCCGGCTTTGTTATAGCAGGATTTTGCAGCTCGGCATCCACATCAAAATCGTCATCATGAATGCCATCCTTGAGCGAATCCTTGAAAAGGTCATCGATTTCGCTGGGGTCGAAGCCGGTGAGCGACACATCGAAGTCCGTACCCTGCAGGTCGGCGATGAGTAGAGCCAGCTTATCTTTGTCCCAGTCACCGCTAATTTTATTGAGCGCAACATTGAGCGCCTTTTCTTTCTCGGCGTCCATCTCGACCACTACGCACTCGACTTCGGTAATGCCCATATCAAGAAGCACCTTTAAGCGCTGGTGACCGCCGACAACATGAGAGGTGGTCTTATTCCATATAACGGGTTCGACATAGCCGAACTCCTCAAGAGAACGTTTCAGCTTTTCGTATTCCGGGTCGCCCGGTTTGAGGTCTTTTCTGGGGTTATAGTCGGCGGGGATGAGCCGCTCAGTCTGAATCTTTTCTATCAGCATATTTCTCCGCCGCCTTTCTCAGTTCTTTGTAATGAACACTGCCATCCTCCCACGGGAACAAACAGGAGTTGAAATGCCCGTAAACTGCGGTGTCATCATAGATGGCATTGCGTAGCCGCAGTTTTTCGATGATTGCTGCAGGGCGTAGGTTAAACACGGACAGCACGATTTCGCGCAGTTCCTCATTGGTAAGGGCGCTCGTGCCGAAAGCGTCAATATCAACCGCCACAGGGTCAGCCTTGCCGATGGCATAAGAAAGAGCGACCTCGCATCTCTCAGCCAAGTCGCTCCACACGATGTTTTTTGCGATGTACCGCGCCATGTAAGCACCGCTGCGGTCGACCTTTGTCGGGTCTTTGCCGCTGAATGCACCACCGCCGTGAAGAGCAAGCCCTCCGTAGGTATCCACCATCATTTTTCTGCCCGTCAGCCCGGTATCGGCGGCGGGTCCGCCCTCGACGAATCTGCCGGAGGGGTTGATGAGGATTTCTGTATTTTCATCAAACGGAAATTCCTCAAAGCACTGCCAGAGCACATTCTGCTTGATGTCGGAGTATAGTTGCTCCTGCGTTTTATCCTTATCGTGCTGGATGGAGACCACAATTGTTTTCACACGCTTGGGTTTGCCGTCCTCATATTCAACCGTGACTTGAGCCTTGCCGTCAGGCAAAATGCCTTTGACGATTTTATCCTTGCGGACAGCGTCCACACGCTTGCAAATTCTATGCGCCAGCACCAGCGGGAGCGGAAGCATCTCGCGGGTTTCATTGGTGGCATAGCCGTAAACGGTGCCTTGGTCGCCAGCACCGAGGACGGCATAGCGTTCCTCACTGCCATTCCGGGCTTCAAGGGCGGTGGTCACTCCGGCATCAATATCCTTGCTCTGCTTATGAACGAATACGAAAACCGTAAACTTCCACGGATTATAGCCGACTTTTCTGAGGACTTCACGCACTGCCCAACGAATATCCACTTTGCCGTCGCAGGTGATCTCGCCCGCAACGATAATTTTGCCTTTGGTCGCCATGACTTCGCAGGCGACACGGGAGGATTTGTCTTTGCGCAGGCAGGCATCAAGGATGCTGTCGGCAATGAGGTCGCACAGTTTATCCGGGTGTCCGGCGCAGACACTCTCTGCTGTTTTATAAGTAATCATATGTTATTTTCCTTTCCGAGCGGTCAAAAGCCGCTCCATCACATCATCCTGGGGATTGGCTCCGCTGTATTCGCCGGTGCAATTTTCTTTGACAATCTGGAATATCTCCATCCACAGGCGGTTTGTCTGGTTCATGTAGTTCTGACCCATCGCCACATAGGGGCTTTGGATTGCATTGCCCGTGGTGGGGTGTTTTGCGAGAAAACCATATTCGGTAACCGCTTCCTCGCACTGAATCCAACGAGCCACGCTCATGGCGTAGCGTTCCAGAAGCTGTGGAGAGACAAGCACCGAACATCCGCGTTCATGTAGCCAGTGCCATGTGTTTTTGTAAATGTCAGCGGCGACGAGCGTCTTGCCGTCCTTCTGTACAGCTTCGAGCATTTTATTTGGTTCAGGCATTGCCTGACCTTGCAGGTCGGCTGTGTCGGAAAATTCCATCACGGTCAATGTTCTGCCGCCGGGATTGCCGGCAGATATTTTGTCGGCGAGAGGCTTCTTTTTTGCACCCGCGCCGACACGAGCGCCGCCTCTGTTTGTGCCGTCTTTGGCCATATTTATCACACTCCTTGCGTGCTGGGGCTATTCGGTCGTTTGAATGTGCGTTTTTCAACACGGAGCCCCGCGCCGTTTTCCGGGAGGCCGCCTCGCAGAGATTTCGACCGCCCCTGATCCGTACCCCGAAATTTGGACAGTCATTGATTGAAATTCGAGA
>ENA-UOOE01001329-UOOE01001329.1-fermentation-metagenome-genome-assembly--contig:-NODE-1329-length-21174-cov-6.863251_pt1 | contig 21174 bp, 13 predicted proteins | sample MGYA00245776_ERZ724021 | MGnify/ENA primary metagenome ERZ724021 (study PRJEB28704, sample SAMN03018321) | fermentation metagenome | biome: anthropogenic terrestrial biome; feature: soil; material... | reverse complement strand
CTGTTGTCAGTGACTTCGATGGTTCGAATCCATCTTCCTCCACCATAAATATAAAGGCACTTTTAGGTGTTTTTTATTTTATAAAAATTTTATAATCAAAATAAATCAAAAAATTATATTATAGCTCTTATCAAGAGAGGCGGAGGGAACAAGGCCCTATGAAACCCGGCAACCAGTGAAAATCACCAAGGTGCCAATTCCTGCAGAATTCTGCAAGATAAGAGAGTAGTTAAGTTATTTAACCTCTTCTTATCGAAGAGGTTTTTTTAATTGATATGCCACTTTGGGTATTTCAGTTTATATTGTGAGCATAGGATTTAAATTAGAATTTAATGCAATAGAATCACTTGATTTACTGTAAGAAAAATATGTTTTTACATGGGAGGTATAGAAAATGAGAAAACTATTTACATCTGAATCGGTTACAGAAGGCCATCCAGATAAAATGTGTGATCAGATTTCAGATGCTATCTTAGATGCCATACTGGAACAAGATCCTTATGGCAGAGTAGCGTGTGAAACTGCAACTACTACAGGTATGATTTTGGTTATGGGTGAGATATCAACCAATTGTTATATTGACATTTCAAAAATAGTTAGAAATACTGTAAGAGAAATAGGATATACTAGGGCTAAATATGGATTTGACTGCGATACTTGTTCAGTAATAAGTTCAATTGATGAACAATCATCGGATATAGCTATGGGGGTTGATAAAGCTTTAGAAGCTAAGGAAGGTGAAATGGAGGCCATAGAAGCTATAGGTGCTGGCGATCAGGGCATGATGTTCGGATTTGCTACAAATGAAACTCCAGAATATATGCCTATGCCAATAAGTCTTGCTCACAAACTTGCAAAGAGATTAGCACAGGTTAGAAAAGATAAAGTCTTAGATTATCTAAGACCAGATGGGAAAACTCAAGTTACTATAGAATATGAAGACAATAAACCAGTTAGAGTAGATACCATAGTAGTATCTACTCAGCATGACGAAATGGTAACTAAAAAACAAATTGAAACAGACATAATAAATAATGTAATAAGACCTGTTGTACCACAACAATTTTTAGATTATAAAACTAAGTATTTTATAAATCCAACAGGAAGATTTGTTGTTGGAGGTCCCCAGGGAGATTCTGGACTTACAGGAAGAAAAATAATAGTAGATACTTATGGTGGCTACGGAAGACATGGTGGTGGTGCTTTTTCAGGTAAAGATCCAACTAAGGTCGATAGATCTGCCGCATATGCTGCAAGATGGGTAGCAAAGAATTTAGTAGCTGCAGGTATTGCAGATAAGTTGGAAATACAACTTGCTTATGCCATTGGTGTAGCAAAGCCTGTGTCTATAACTGTAGATACTTTTGGCACAGGAAATCTGTCGGAAGATAAAATAGTAGATATAGTAAATAAGGTATTTGATTTAAGACCATCTTCTATAATAAAAGACTTAAATCTTAGGAGACCTATATACAGACAAGTTGCAGCTTATGGACATTTTGGAAGAACTGATATTGATGTACCCTGGGAAAAATTAGATAAGGTTGATGAAATAAAAAAATATATATAAGAAATAAAAAGGGACTGTTGTACTAATTAATTAGTATATCAGCCCTTTTAAAACGTATATATGTTTTTAAACAGTTGACAATTGATAGTGGAAAGTTATGGATGATTTTCTTACACTAACACTTCAGAAAATCTAAAATATTGCTATTGCAACAGCCCCATTTTTTAGTATATTGGATTAAGATAAAGTTTAATGTGGTATAATTATTTATAAATATAGAATTTGGTTTGTAGATGAAGGTAGGAGAGATTCTATGCAAGAATTACAGGGAATTGTAGAGAATATAATATTTCAAAATAAAGATAATGGTTATGTAGTTGCTAAAATAAGGGAAAATAAAGATATAGTAACTATAGTAGGATGTATACCTAATATAGTTGAAGGACAGAATTTGAAGGCTGTAGGGGAATGGGTTCTTCATCCCCAGTTTGGCAACCAATTTAAGGTTCAAGCTTCTGAAGAAATAATACCTAGCACTACTATTGGCATAGAGAGATATCTGTCTTCTGGAATAATATCTGGAATAGGTCCTGTAACGGCAAAGAAGATAGTAGAGAAGTTTGGTGAAGATACTCTTAAAATACTGGATAATAATATAGGAAGACTAAAAGAAATAGAAGGTATAGGAGCAAAAAAAATAGCTTTAATAGAGAAATCCTATTCTAAACAAAATGAAGTGAGAAATATAATGATATTTTTGCAAACTTACGGAATAACTCCTAGCCAATGTGTTAAAATACATAAAAAATTTGGAGCAGATTCTATAAGAGTTGTGAAAGAAAATCCATATATACTTACAGAAGAAATAAGTGGCATAGGTTTTAAAATTGCAGATAAAATAGCAAGAAGCCTTGGAATAGAAAATAATTCTCCCTTTAGAATACAAAGTGGAATAAAATATTTGGTAAATAAGTTTTGCAGCTTGGGAAATACTTATATGCCTATAGATAATCTTATAAAAGAAGGTGTTGACATACTTCATATAACTCAAAAAGAACTGGAAGAAAACATATATGAAAGTTCTATAAATGGAAAGATAAAATTGGAGAAGTGGGAAGATAAAGTATGTGTATTTTCTATGACCTATTATTATTGTGAATTAAGTGTAACTAGAAAAATATTGATGTTGGCTTTTACTAAATATAAGGACATGAATCTTAATATAGATAAAGAGATAAAAAATTTTGAGAAGGAAAATAATATGAACTTTGCTGCTTCTCAAAAAGAAGCTATTAGAGGCGCAGTTCAAAATGGAGTGGAGATAATAACGGGTGGCCCTGGAACAGGTAAAACTACTATAATTAATTGCATAATTAAGTTATTTGAAAAAGCAAAGCTTAAAGTTTTAATGGGTGCCCCAACGGGAAGGGCAGCAAAGAGAATGTCAGAATCCACAAAACGAGAAGCAAAGACTATACATAGACTTCTTGAAATGGGAGTGGGAAGTGATGAAGAAGCTTTATTTTTTTCAAAAGGGGATCAATCACCACTGCAGTGTGATGCAGTTATTATAGATGAAGCTTCTATGATAGATATAGTGCTTATGAATAACTTATTGAAAGCTGTCTCTATGGGAACTAGATTAATAATAGTAGGTGATGCAGAGCAGCTCCCATCTGTAGGTCCCGGAAATGTTCTCAGAGACTTTATAGATAGTAGATGTATTAAAGTAGTTAGATTAAAAGAAATATTTAGGCAATCAAAAGAGAGTATGATTATAGTTAATGCCCATAAAATAAATTCTGGAGAGATGCCTGTTCTAAACAAAAAGAATAAGGATTTTTATTTTATAAAATGTCAGGATCCCTCGGATATATTAGACACACTGGTAGGATTAATAGATAAAAGGTTACCAAGTTTTAATAGTAGTTGGAATAAAATAGAGGATATTCAAATACTATCTCCTATGAGAAAAGGGATTTTGGGAGTATCAAATTTAAACAAAAAGCTTCAGCAAGTTTTAAATCCTAAAAGTCCCAATAAGAGAGAAAAAAAGTTTAGAGACATGACTTTTAGGGTAGGAGATAAGGTGATGCAGATTAAAAATAATTATACTTTAAAATGGAAGGCAATTTCAGAAGAAAACAGAGAAAGTGGTATGGGTGTTTTTAATGGCGACTTTGGGTATATAGAAGACATAGATGAAGAAAAAAATAGAGTGGTAGTTGTATTTGATGAAGAAAAAAGGGTTGTATATGATAGTATGTATTTAGATGAGTTGGATTTATCTTATGCAATAACAATACATAAAAGTCAAGGTAGTGAATTTCCAGTAATTATTTTACCTATGTTTATGGGACCGCCTCTGCTTATGAACAGAAATCTATTGTATACAGCTATAACTAGAGCAAAACAGATGGTAATACTTGTGGGGAGTCTAAAAGCCTTAAATTTTATGATAAATAATAATAAAAGCTTTGAAAGGTATTCGTTATTAAAATATAGAATAATGGATATAATGGAGAGTGAAATAAATGCTACTGTGGAATGAAGCATGTCTTATTAATCACAAAAAAAGAATCAGTGAAAATATAGTAAAATGGAGTAGAACTAAAGATACCTTTTTAAATTTTATCTCAGTTCCTTACAATTCTACTGAAGTTTTTCTAGGAGTTATTGAAGAATACGCAAGACAAAATGAAAATATTATTTATATTACTAATGAAGAAATAGGTAATATAGATATAATGACGAATATAAAGAAGTATACAAACTTTACAGATTATTGCTATGTAAAAGAATGTAAAAGCAATTTGAATTGTAAATTGAAGATATGTAATTTTGAAAATGCGGCAAAGTTGGAAGAGAAGTTTGAATTAGTCATATATGATGATATAAGTAGTTTTTCATTATACAATAAGTATGAAATATGTAAATTAATTAGCAAATTAACTCATAAGGATAGTAAAGTTATAATATATTCCATAGAGAGTATAGTTGAAAATAGTAAAAAGTTATTTTTGCCTGCTAAAGATGGAGGATTAATAATCGAACCGAGAACCATACTTACTAGACTGAATATGAATAAAGAAATGCCTTTTTTGGTATACGACTATTTAAAATGGTCAATAAGTATAGATAAAAATATAATAATTTATGTACCTAGCGAACGTAAAATAGACAGTGTAGCTTCATATGTACATAAGTATTGTAAAAGTTTTGCAAAGGATGTAGTATGTTTTGCTGGTGGTGAATCGAACAAGAAATTGATCCATAAGTTTTTGCAGACCAAAAACTCAATATTAATAACTAATTGTTTTGAAGAAACTACATTAAATTCAAAAAATTCACAATTAATAGTATATTTTGCGGATGATATTAACTTTACTTACAAAGAATTTGTCTATTTGTGTGGAAGTGTGGGAAGAGGTGAAAAAGATTTAAAAGGGGAAGTTATACTGGTTTCCAATATAGAGACAGAAGAAATTGAGAAAGCAAAGAGTATAACTAGCAATTTTAATAGGGAAGCATGGAACATGGGATTATTAAAAATTTAAAATTTTTATTGGATTGTGTACTAGGGCTTATATATTGTGGAGATGAAAAATGTATACTGTGTAAAAAAGATATATATGATGATAGAACCATATGTGAAACTTGTGAGGGCAATATAAAAGTTTGTAAAGACAACTTTGAGATTGGATATGATGATAAAAAATTTCAATGCTATAGTAGTGCTTATTATTCTGGAACGATGATGGAACTTATAATAAAATTAAAATACAAGAGTTCTTTTAAGGCTGGAGATATTATAGCAAATTGTATGAAAGATACTATAGCTAATAATCACATTGATTTCGATGTTTTTACATATGTACCTATGACTAAGAAAGCACTGAAAAAGAGAGGATATAACCAGGCTGAGTATTTGGCGAACAGTTTGGGTAGATATGCTAATAGACCTGTTATATGTTGCTTAGACAAAGTAAAGGAAACAAAGGATCAAATAGGATTGGATAAAACAGAAAGATGGAACAATATGTCGGAAAGCTTTAAGGTACGTAACAAAGAGAGTATAAAAAATAAAAAAATTTTGTTAATAGATGATGTTTTAACTACTGGTGCTACAGCTTTTGGATGCTGTATAGAACTTTTGAAAAATGGAGCAAAAAAAATTAACGTATTGACTGGAGCAAAAAGTAGAGTATAATTTTATTAGTCAAGTTAGGTTTGTGGTTGAAAGTCGATGCCAGTCGCAGGCAAAACGATCCACGTAAGTTAGATAAAATATTTAATGAGCATGGTGCGGCTTAGAAATAAGTCCTGCCGTAAAATACGAGAGGATTAGTAGTGAGAGGTTAATTCCCGGTAGCGAAAGTTCCAGCAGGCGAGTGTGGGGTCAAAGACCAGGTCAACTAACTTGCAATTGCACTAATTGTGCAATACAGCAGCCTTTTTAAGGCTGCTGTATTATTTTCTTTAAATATTCTGTTATTCTGTTTTTTGAAATGGGTAAATTCCTGTTCTACTAACCATACTTTTCTGATTTAAGTTATTTATATACTACCTATTTGATTCTAAAGATAGGTGATTAGTTTACAGTACAGATATTAAAAGATTGAAATTTATAGGAATTAGATGAGGCAAAATTGCTCTTTGATAATTGAATAATACGGTCATAAATAATAAGTCCTAAAATAAATGAATATGATTAGCAGGAAATAGTCGTTCCTTGTCGAATAATAGCGCTATGAATAAAAGTTTATTTTAAAGGAGAATTATTATGATGAGAGAAAAAAATTTGGAAGCGTATTTACAAGTTATGCCTGTGCTTAAGGATATATTGCGTGAGGATATAGCAGTAGCTGTTGCAGATACTACAACATTTTTATACTACAGACCAGGAGATACTTTAGATATAAAAATAAATGTAGGTAGTAAAATACCAACTGATGATATGTTATACAAGACGATTAAGGACGGTAAGGCATATAGTTCAATAGTTCCTAAAGAGATATTTGGAATTTCATTTAAAGGAATTTCATATCCAATAAAGGATTCTTATGGGAATGTTGTAGGTGGTATCGGGGTAGGCAGAAGTTTAGATGAACAATCTAAAGTTGAAGAATCAGCAGATAATTTATTTTGTTCCCTTGAAGAAACCAGTGCAAGTATTGAAGAAATTAGTGCGGGGTCACAGAAGTTGCTCAATATGGTAGCTAATTTGGCAGAAGTTACAAAACAAGCAGAAAAAGAAATAGCCGAAAGTAATGAAATTATTAACATGATACAAAATATTGCTTCACAATCGAATTTATTGGGGCTCAATGCAGCTATAGAAGCAGCTAGGGCAGGCGAACTAGGCAAGGGGTTTACAGTTGTTGCAAATGAAATGAGAAAGTTAGCTAAATTAAGTAGTGAATCATCAAAAAAGATTTCAAAGGCATTATTAGAAATGAATAAAAATATAAAAGATGTTTTTGAAATAGTAAATCAAATTCAATCTGTTTCAGAAAGTCAATCAGCGGCTACGGAAGAGATAACTGCCACATTAGAGGAGATTACTGCAAGTGCCCAAACAATGGCTGATATTGTAAAGGTAAAATAAGTTTACTGTTTGATGAGATTCTCATTATGTTTATTTAACTAACTAAAAAGGAACCACTCTCTTAGCACCGTATTATTCAATGAATTTTATGGTGTTTTTTATGTTTATAATACAAAGAATTAAAGAGAAATTTTAAGAAAGTAGCCAAGCTACAGGCTAAAAAAGCTGATATTGAAAAGAGAATTAAAGAAATATAAAAAACCAGGGGTTAAATTCCCTGGCAAAAAAATTAATCGAAGAGAGTTAATATTGCCCACATGCTCACAGAGTATTATGTACAGAATTCAATTATTTATACATAAAATTTAAGGAGTGATGCTGTGAAAGTATTAATAGAATTTGTAGCTTTATATATTACATCCATGAGCTTATTTGTAGGAATAATAGCTATGGGTGTGCATATATTTAAAACTAGGAATAGAAAATAATTGGAGAAAGTGGACTATAATTTAGGTAACTGGGGGATGTAAAAATCCTCCTATTTAATATAATTTAAGTAATTTTAAAAAATTACTTTCTATTATTTTTTGAAATTAATATGAAAGTAGTATAAATGTTCCGTCAATAGCTATTGTAATTTATACTAAACAGTATTAAAATATAACTAATAAAAATAAAAATATATATTAATCCTTTACATATGTTTAGGATAACAATAGGAAGGGGCTGGAAATATGAAAGTAACTGTAAAAGGAAAAAATATCGTGGTAACTGATGCATTGAAAAATGCGGTGGAGAAGAAGCTGTGTAAGCTAGAAAAATATTTCAACCCTGATGTAGTAGCTCATGTTACATTAAGTGTACAAAAAACCAGACAGATAATAGAAGTCACTATTCCTTTTGGAGGAGTTATACTAAGAGGAGAAGAAGGAAATTCAGATATGTATGCTTCAATTGATTTAGTTGTAGATAAATTAGAGAGACAGATAAGAAAGCAGAAAACAAAGCTTTTGAGGAGAAATAATTCGGAATCTTTAAGATTTCAATGTATACCAGATGAATCAGAAAAAGACAAACAAGAACAAAAAATAGTTAGAACCAAGAAATTTGCAATAAAACCAATGTCATCTGAAGAGGCAGTTCTTCAAATGGAACTTTTAGGTCACAGTTTCTTTGTATATCAGGATGCGGAAAAAGAAGAAGTTAATGTAGTGTATAAAAGGCGGGATGGAAATTATGGTTTAATAGAGCCTGAATTTTAAAGTTAGATGCAATAGAGGGGGAGCATTAAAGCTTCCTCTTTTTATGGTTTGAAAATAGGTAGCATATTATTAAACTAAAGTAAACTATTATCTAATAAGTTGAACACCTAATAATTAGATGATATAATTTATAAGGTGTATGCTTTTGTAAACAAATTTAACATGGTGAGGATGAAAATAATGAAACTTTTTCAGAAAATATTCAGTTCATATAGTGAACGGGAAGTAAAAAGAGTTATCCCTATAGTAGATAAAATAGATAGTTTGGATTCAAAAATGCAGGGATTGACTAATGAAGAACTTAGAGTAAAGACAGATGAATTTAAAGATAGACTTTCTAAGGGTGAATCTTTAGATGAAATATTACCTGAAGCTTTTGCTGTTGTTAGAGAGGTAGGATATAGAGCTATAGGTTTAAAGCAATATAGAGAACAGCTAATAGGTGGAGTAGTGCTTCATCAAGGAAGAATATCGGAGATGAAAACTGGTGAAGGTAAAACACTTGTTGCTACCGCACCCGCATATTTAAATGCACTTACAGGGAAAGGCGTTCATATAGTTACAGTAAATGACTACTTAGCAAAAAGAGATAGGGATACCATGGCACCTATATATGAGGCACTAGGACTTAAAGTAGGTGTAATACTACATGATTTGGATCAGTCTCAGAGACAGAAAGCATATAATTGTGATATAACTTATGGAACTAACAGTGAGTTTGGATTTGATTATTTAAGAGATAACATGGTTATTTACAAAGAAGAAAGAGTACAAAGAGGACTTAATTTTGTTATAGTAGATGAAGTTGACTCAATTTTAATTGATGAAGCGAGAACACCTCTTATTATTTCAGGCGAAGGAGAAAAGTCCACTGAATTTTATAATATTGCAGATAGTTTTGCAAAAACTTTACAAAAAGAAGATTATAATGTAGATGAAAAGGCAAATTCAGTAATACTTACAGATACAGGTGTAAAAAAGGCTGAAGACTTTTTTCATTTAGACAATTATGCTGATCCTGAAAATATGGAGATACAGCACTATGTAGTTCAATCCTTAAAGGCTAACTACATAATGAAAAGAGACAAAGACTACATGGTAAAAAATGGAGAAGTGCTTATTGTAGATGAATTTACAGGAAGAATGATGGAAGGTAGAAGATATAGTGATGGTTTACATCAGGCTATAGAAGCTAAGGAAAATGTGAAAGTAGAGAGAGAATCAAAGACACTTGCAACTATTACATACCAGAATTATTTTAGGATGTTTAATAAATTATCAGGTATGACAGGTACTGCATTGACAGAGGAAAATGAATTTAGAGAAATATATGGACTTGATGTAATAGTGATACCTACTCATGAGCCTATAGCAAGAACAGATTATCCTGATGTAGTTTATAAAAGTGCAAAAGGAAAATTTAAAGCTATAGCAGATGAGATATATGAAACCTATAAAAAAGGTCAGCCTGTACTTGTAGGTACAGTAAGTATAGAAAAATCTGAATTACTTTCGGATATGTTAAAGAAAAGAGGAGTGCCTCATCAAGTTTTAAATGCTAAATTTCATGAAAAGGAAGCAGAAATAATTTCTCATGCAGGAGAAAAGGGAACAATAACTATAGCAACTAATATGGCAGGCCGTGGTACTGATATAAAGCTTGGAAAAGGAGTAGTTGCTCTTGGTGGACTTAAAATAATAGGAACTGAAAGACATGAGTCAAGAAGAATTGATAACCAGCTTAGAGGGCGTTCAGGACGTCAAGGGGATCCTGGTGTATCAAGGTTTTATGTATCATTAGAAGATGATCTGATGAGAATATTTGGTTCAGATAGACTTCAAGGTATAGTTGATAAATTAGGACTTAAAGAAGATGAAGCTATAGAAAGTAAGATGGTTACAAATGCAATAGAAAATGCACAGAAAAAAGTAGAAGGAAACAACTTTGATATAAGAAAAACTTTGCTTCAATATGATGATGTAATAAATAAGCAAAGAGAAATTATATATAAACAGAGGTCTCAGGTACTGGAAGGAGAAGACCTGAAAAGTGATATGTTAGAAATGATAAAGAGTTTGGTGTCTTCTATTGTAGACTCCCATATATCTGGTATAGAAGAGGACTTCGAAGATGAAGTAGAAAAGTTAATAAGCTATATGGAAGAAGTATACCTACCAAAAGATTCTGTAAAGAAAGATGATATTATAAAGCTTTCCAATGAAGAAATTAAGGCAAAATTTACAGATGTAGGACAAAAAATTTATGAACAAAAGGAAGAAGAATTTACTCCAGAGCAGATGAGAGAAATTGAAAGGGTTATCCTGCTTAGAGTTGTTGATACAAGGTGGATGGATCATATAGATGATATGGAGCATTTGAAGAGGGCTATTGGACTTAGAGCTTATAGGCAGCAGGAGCCAGCTCAGGCATATCAATTTGAAGGCAGTGAGATGTTTGAAGAAATGATATACAATATCAAATTAGATACTGTTAAGTATCTTCTTCATGTACAAATTGAAAAAGCACCTGAGAGAGAAAGAGTAGCAAAAAATGTAGTTACTAATCAAAGTGAAGAAACTGCAATGAAGAAAAAACCTGTAAAGAAAGAGAAAACTGTTGGAAGAAATGATCCTTGTCCTTGTGGCAGTGGTAAAAAGTATAAAAATTGTTGTGGAAGATTTGTCAATAATTAAGATAATATTGAGGTGATTGTATGATAATTGATTTGCAAGAATCCTTATTAAAAATAAGTGAATTAAAAAAATCATTGAATAAGATAAAGGAGTCTCTTTGACATAGATAATTGTAACAATAGAGTAGAAGAACTACAGATGAAAATGCAGGAACCTAATTTCTGGGATGATTTGAAAAAGGCTCAGGAAGTAACTTCCGAGGAAAAATTTTTAAATGAAAAGTTGGATATGTATAATAAATTAGAGAGTAAAATAAGTGATGTAGAAATCCTAGCCAATATTGCTGAAGAGGAAGATATATCTGACTGCAAGGATGTAGTGTCTGAAATAGAAGATATTGAAAATATAATTGATAAACTTAAAATAGAGATACTTTTATCAGGAGAATATGATAAAAATAATGCTATATTGAATCTACATGTAGGAGTAGGTGGAACAGATGCTCAGGATTGGACGGAAATGCTCTTAAGGATGTATACTAGATGGGCAGAAAAATCTGGATATAAGGTTGAGACTTTAGATATTCTTCCTGCAGATGATGCTGGAATAAAAAGTGTATCTTTAAGGATATCAGGGGAATTTGCTTATGGATATTTGAAAGCCGAAAAAGGTATCCACAGGCTAGTTAGAATATCACCTTTCAATGCTAATGGAAAAAGACAAACTTCTTTTGCATCTGTAGAGGTTTTGCCGGAACTTACTAAAAGTCAGGATATAGACATAAGGCCAGAGGATTTGAAAGTAGATACATATAGATCTTCTGGTGCAGGTGGACAGCACGTAAATAAAACGGAATCTGCAGTGAGGATAACTCATATACCTACAGGTATAGTGGTACAATGTCAGAATGAGAGAAGTCAACATTATAACAGGGAAACTGCAATGCTTATGTTAAAATCAAAACTTGTGGAACTTAAAGAAAGGGAACATAAGGGAAAAATAGAAGATCTTACAGGAGAACTTAAAGACATGGGGTGGGGCAGTCAAATAAGATCCTATGTATTTCATCCATATACTCTTGTAAAGGATCATAGGACTGGAGTAGAGAATGGGAATGTATCTTCAGTAATGGATGGAGAAATAGACAATTTTATATTAGCTTATTTAAGGCAGCAGGCAAAGTAGATAAAGTGCTATCAGGCGTATAATCCTGATAGCATTTATTTGCATTTATTTTTAAATCATAATTGAAAGAAGGATTTAACATGAGCTTTAAAAGTACAATGGAAGATGTTTTTTCATCCCTAAAACATAGAGATTTTAGATATTTTTTGTCAGGACAGCTTTTATCATTGATGGGAACTATGATTCAAAATACTGCACTCAGTTGGTATGTATATAAGATAACTAATTCTCCTTTCCTTCTTGGACTTATATCAGTATTTCAGTATGCACCGGTACTTTTGATTACTCTTGTTGCAGGTGTCATAGCAGAAAGATATCCTAAAAGAAAAATTATTTTAATGACTCAATTTTCGTACATGATACAGTCTTTTATATTAACTTTTGTGGTTTATGTGGGATATAGTAAGTATTGGATATTAGCTATATTGTCTGTTATTAATGGAATTATAACAAGTTTGGACATGCCTACAAGGCAGTCCTTCTTTATTGAACTGGTAGGGAAAAAAGACCTTCCAAATGCTATATCTTTAAACTCAACTGTTTTTAATATATGCCGTATAGTTGGACCTGCATTTGCAGGAATAATAATGAATAAAGTAGGGGTATTTCAGTGTTTTCTTATCAATGCAATTAGCTTTATACCTGTTATCTACGGTGTATTTCAAATAAATGCCAAAGGTAATCCAACACTAAAATCCAAAAAATTCAATCTAATTCAGGACTTAAAAGGAGGCATTATGTATACTATAAACAAGAAAATACTCCTATCTGTAATGTTTATGATGGCTATAGTATGTACTTTTGCGTTTAATAGCAATGTAATTATACCTGTATTTGCAAAGCAAGTCATGAATGGCGGAGCAAAAGAGTATAGTCTTCTTTTAAGTCTTTCAGGTACAGGATCATTTTTAGGAGCTATTTTTATGGCAGGAATAGGCACAGGACTCAGAAGTAAGTATTTTCTCATTATAAATTCATTTATATTAGCTATTTTACAAATAGTAACTTTATTTACAAGTAGTTATTTATTGGTAGGAATGCTATTTGTATGTATAGGATTTTTCGGACTTACTTTTTTAAATAAAGCAAATGCTACACTGCAGTTTAATACAGAAGATGAATATAGGGGAAGGGTAATGAGTATATACGCTCTTTTAAATATTGGAAGCACTCCTTTCGGTAGTGCTTTCGTGGGTGTAGTTATGGAAAAATTCGGTGGTAGGTTTGGATTCTTTAGCTGTGGATTAATCATGCTTCTATTTACAATTCTCGCTGTATTTTTTGTTGAATTAAAGAACAGAAAACTTAGATATAATTAATGATGCTGTACATATGTGTCGATACAAGTTTAAATTTATAGAAAATTTCTATAAGGTGATAGAATATAGTTTTTATATTATGTAAGTTTTGGTATAATTATAAGTAAGATAATAAAAATAACCACAATTATTTTATGAAGGAGTAATAATATGAATGGCAAAGAGTATGTTCAAAAAGTTTTAAGTACTGTACAAAGAAGAAATTCAGGTGAAAAAGAATTTCTTGATGCAGTAAAAGAAGTTTTAGTTTCTTTAGTACCTGTATTTGATAAAAGGCCTGATTTTATTAAAGCAGGATTACTTGAAAGGCTAACTGAACCCGAAAGAGCTATAAGTTTTAGAGTTCCATGGGTTGATGATAATGGAGAGGTTCAAGTAAACAGAGGCTTTAGAATTCAATTTAATTCGGCTATAGGACCGTATAAGGGTGGGTTAAGATTTCATCCATCTGTAAATCAAAGTATTGTAAAATTTTTAGGATTTGAGCAAATATTTAAGAATTCCTTAACAGGTTTACCTATAGGAGGAGCAAAAGGCGGTTCAGATTTTGATCCAAAAGGCAAATCTGATAACGAAGTTATGAGATTTTGCCAAGCTTTTATGTCTGAGCTGTACAAATACATAGGTTCTAATAGAGATGTACCCGCAGGAGATATAGGTGTTGGTGGAAGAGAAATTGGATATCTATATGGCTATTATAATAAACTTAAAAATGTAAGTGAACAGGGTACTTTGACAGGTAAGGGTCTTACTTATGGCGGAAGTCTTGCCAGAACAGAAGCAACTGGCTATGGATTAATTTATTTTACTGAAGAAATGCTAAAAGATCATAGTTTGAGTTTTAAAGATAAAAAAGTAGTAGTTTCAGGTTCGGGAAATGTGGCTATTTATGCTATTGAGAAAGCAACTGAACTAGGAGCTAAGGTTATTACTTGTTCTGATTCTAATGGATATATTTTAGATGAAAATGGAATTAATTTAGATGTAGTAAAAGAAATTAAAGAAGTTAGGAGGGGAAGAATAAAAGAATATTTGAAAAGTGTACCTACTGCTAAATATGTACCAAATTTTAGAGAAATTTGGAACGTTAAGTGTGATATAGCTCTTCCTTGTGCAACTCAAGGGGAAATAAATGAGGAATCTGCCAAGGCACTTGTAAAAAATGGTGTTATAGCTGTATCAGAAGGAGCTAATATGCCTTCAACTTTAGATGCAATAAATGTATTTTTGAGTAATAAGGTTCTTTTTGGCCCTTTTAAAGCAGCTAATGCAGGAGGAGTTGCATGTTCTGCCCTTGAAATGTCTCAAAATAGCATGAGATATTCATGGACATTTGAAGAAGTAAATAATAAGATTAAAAATATAATGGTTAATATTTACAATAATTCTAAAAATGCAGCAAAAGAATATGGAAATGAAGGAAATATAGTTGTAGGAGCCAATATTGCTGGATTTTTAAAAGTTGCTGAGGCTATGATGGCTCAAGGTATAATCTAAGTCTATAGGGAAATTTGGGACTGTTGCACTAATTAATTAGTGCAAATATAAACTAACAATTATAAGTATTCCACAAAGTGATATAGCAAATAAGCACTTATAGTATAAAATAAAAGGATTATTATTAAAAGCATAGCTGTCAATTTCTTTTGAGACTATATTGAAACATCTATCTATGGATTTTGTATTTATATATTGAGGTTTGTCCATAGGTGTGTGTATTTTTGATGTATCTGCATCTGATAAAGTTAGTGCGTCTATATTATAAGCTCTAAAATATTGATGATCGCTAGAATTTTCAAAAGTATACTTAAAATTTATCTTGCTATTAATACATAATTGTGCTATTTCTTTTACAAAAGATGAATTTTTTGAGTCCCATTTTCCCGCCATTATGGAAAGGGGAACGTTTTTATCACTTCCTAACATATCAAAATTTATAACTTTTCCTCCTCTTAAAGTGTCTTTATATCGCTGTGCGAAATTTTTTGATCCTAGGCATCCAAATTCTTCTGCATTAAAAGCTGCAATTACTATATTTCGCTCTGGTTTTCCAAGAGAATTTATATATTTTATAAGGCCAAGTAAGAAAGAAGTACCAGAAGCATTGTCTAAGGCACCACTATATACTGTGCCTGAAAGGTCAGAACCAAGGTGATCAAAATGGGCAGATAGCACAAGGGGTGGTAGAGCAGGATTTTTACCTTTTATGTATCCTATTACGTTATAAGCAGAAGTTAATTTATTGTGAAAAGGTATGAAACAGCTTATTTCATAACCTGAATTCAAATAATTTTTTATTTCTTTAGAAGTTTGTTTCTTTATCATAATATACATACTTCCCCGGGAATTTGAAATAAAGGAACTTCTAAAATCTAAGTTATCATTTTTGGGAGTATAAAACAAAAAATATTGGTTTGCTGTTTGTACTTGAAAGCTGTTTTCTGATAGTGAAATAACATCATCTTTTTTAAAAGATACACTGCTATTTTTAAAGTTTAGCATATCTTCCTTATAATCTTCAGCATACTTATACTGTTTTATTATAAAGCCGTTTTTATCCTTTACCATGAGACTTGGAGAAGCATCTGTTTTTTCAGGGTAAATTACATTAAAAGATTGTAGATAGTCCTTATCGTAATAACTTAAATTTTCTGTTTTAAAATAATGTTTTATAAAATTCGCTGTTTCATAATTTTCCAAAGTTCCAGTAAGCCTTCCTTTAAAATTATCTGAAGATAAATAGGAAATATTATTTTTAACTTTTGAAGAATTTAACGGATGTACAAAATAATAATATTGAAAACTCAACGAACAAATAATACAAAATATAGTTAATGGAAGCATAAATATAAATTTTTTCATTAATAACAACCTCTAAAATAATATGTTTCTAAATATATATTAATTTGCCAAAGTGTATATAACTGTTGTAATATATTTTTAGCTGATTTACTTTTTCAATAATAAATTAATCAGGAGGTAAAAATGAATAATGTAATAGATACATTAGCTCAAGAACTTAGTGTAAATAAAAAATATATAAATAGTGTAATTGAACTTTTGGATTCAGGTAATACAGTGCCTTTTATAGCCAGATATAGAAAAGAGCTTACTGGGAGCATGAGTGATGTAACTTTAAGAAAACTGGCAGAAAGGCTTACATATCTTAGAAATCTTAAAACTAGAAAAGAAGACGTAATAAGGATAATAGAAGAACAAGGAAAACTTACCGAAGAACTAAAGAATTCCATAGAAAACAGCAGCACTTTAACAGAAGTAGAAGACATATATAGACCTTATAAACCAAAGAAGAGAACCAGAGCAACTATTGCACAGGAAAAGGGACTGAAACCTCTTTCAGAAGTTATTTTAGATGGAAACTTTGAAGACGATATAGAAAAGTATGCAGAAAAATTTATAAACGAGGAAAAGGGCGTTGAGTCTGTAGAAGATGCACTAGCAGGTGCAATTGACATAATAAGTGAGGTTATTTCTGATGAAGCAAAGTATAGAAAATGGATAAGAAAATTTGTTTGGGAAAATGGAACAATTGAAACAAAGGGTGAAAGTAAAGAACCAACTCCCTATGAAATGTACTATGATTATAGAGAAGCAGTTAAGTCTATTCCACCTCATAGAATACTAGCTATAAATAGAGGGGAAAAGGAAAAAGTTTTATCTGTAAAGATAAGCTGTGATATGGAGAATATAGAAATTTATTTAAAAAATCAATCCCTTAAAGGAAATAACATAACAGATACTTATATAGAAAAAAGTGTAGAGGATTCACTAAAGAGACTAATTTATCCATCTATTGAAAGGGAAATAAGATCAGAACTCACAGATATGGGAGAAGAAGGTGCTATAAAAATATTTAAAGCCAATTTGAAGGCACTTTTAATGCAATCACCTATAAAAGGTAAAAATGTACTTGGGTATGATCCTGGTTTTAGAAATGGATGTAAAATTGCAGTACTGGATGATACGGGTAAATTGTTAGATACTGTAATAGTATATCCTACTGTACCTCAAAGAGATATAGAAGGATCTATAAAGAAGCTAAAGGAACTTGTATATAAATACGATGTAAATGTAGTGTCTCTTGGAAACGGAACTGCCAGCAGGGAGTCGGAAGAATTGATTGGAAGACTTATAAAAGAAGTAAAGGATGAAAAAGGAAAAGACTTGTACTATGTAATTGTATCTGAAGCAGGGGCTTCAATTTATTCTGCATCGGAACTTGCAGCAAAGGAATATCCAGATATAAATGTATCTTTAAGGGGAGCTATATCTATAGGTAGGAGACTTCAAGACCCTTTAGCAGAGCTTGTTAAAATAGATCCTAAATCCATAGGAGTAGGACAGTACCAGCACGATGTGGCACCAAAGAAGTTAGATGAATCTTTAAAGGGAGTTGTAGAAGATTGTGTAAATAGTGTAGGTGTGGATCTAAATATAGCAACACCTTCTCTTTTATCCTACATATCTGGAATAAATTCTGCTATAGCAGCAAATATTGTAGCCTATAGAGAAGAAAATGGTAAATTCAAAAATAGAAAAGAGCTTTTAAAAGTTAAAAGGTTAGGAGCAAAAGCCTTTGAACAGTGTGCAGGATTTTTAAGGGTAATGGAAAGCAGTGAACCCCTTGACAATACTTCTGTCCATCCTGAATCTTATGATGCAGCAAAAGGACTTTTGGAGACTATTGGATATAGTATGGAAGATTTAAAAAATGGAGAACTTTCAGGTATAGATAATAGAGTTGAGAAAATAGGTATAGATGTTCTTTCAAAAAAGCTTAATGTAGGTGAGCCAACATTGCAAGATATAATAAAAGAGATAAAAAAGCCGGGAAGGGATCCAAGGGAAGAACTTCCAAAACCTATACTTAAAACTGGAATAATTGATATTAACCAGTTAAAACCAGGAATGGTGCTTACAGGTACAGTTAGAAATGTAGCAGACTTTGGAGCTTTTGTAGATATTGGAGTTCATCAAGATGGACTTGTTCATATAAGTCAGTTGTCAGATAAGTTTGTAAAGCATCCACTTGATGTAGTTCAGGTAGGGGATATAGTTCAGGTAACTGTACTTGAAGTAGACGAAAAGAGAAAGAGAATATCACTTAGTATGAAATAAAGTATATCAATGAATCTTACTTAGTGGGAGTGTTACAGTAGGTAGCCATCAGATAAAAATTTTAATGAACGTGACATTTGATATTAATTAGTAAAAATTATTTTAGGAATATGTTGAAATGTGCTGATAAAAGTATTATAATAAATTTGAAAATTTAAAATATAATCTTCAGGGCGGGGTGTGATTCCCCACCGGCGGTATAGCCCGCGAGCCATAATTGGTATGATTCGGTGAAATTCCGAGGCCGACAGTATAGTCTGGATGGAAGAAGGTAAAATGTGGTGTTTATTAGCCCTGATGTTTTATCAGGGCTTTTTTACTTACCTTAGAAGGTTATACACAATATTTTGGGGGATGTTATATATGAGAAGCAATAAGTTAAACAAGTTAGTGAAGATATCGTTGTTAGGTGTAATTGGATTTTTACTTATGTTCATAGAATTTGCAATTCCTATGTTTCCATCGTTTCTACAGATTGATATAAGTGATTTGCCGGCTTTAATAGGTACTTTTGCACTTGGACCTGGAGCTGGAGTTGGCATAGAACTTCTAAAGAATGTACTTCATGGAATATTTGATGGAAAAACAGCATTTATAGGAGAATTTGCAAATTTTGCAGTGGGTTCAGTTTTAGTATTTACAGCAGGGTACTTATACAAAAGACATAAAACTAAAAAGACAGCAGCAATTGCCCTAGGGGTCGCAACTATTGCTATGTCAGTATCTGCTGCAGTTTTAAATTACTTTGTATTACTTCCGCTTTATGAAAAGTTACTTAATTTCCCTATAAGCGCAATGGTAGCAGCAGCAGGAAAAGTAAATGGAAGTATAACAGATATAAACACCTTAATATTATTTGCTATTGTACCTTTTAATTTATTAAAAGGAGTAGTACTTACCGTACTTACACTAGTTGTGTACAAGAGTGTATCACCAGTCTTGAAACAAGAGCAGAGTAAAAGTAGAGGTTTGGTAGAACATAATTAATAATTAGAAAAAATCTGGGATGAACCCAGATTTTTTTATTTTATCTTTATGAAAAAGCATTTTTGTACGATAATCTATACATAATTAAAAAAGAGAATAAATTTATAAAGGGTGATGAATTTGCCAGGTATATGGAATATAAATAGTAGTTATAATGTAAATAACAAGCGTATATCTACTAAGTTATCTTTTGAAGTAGGTGAAAGGTTTTCTGCTAGAATTTTAGATTTAAAAAAATCCACTGGAGAAATACTTTTAAAACTTTTAGATGGATGGCAGTTTTCTGCGGAGGTAGAAAATCCAGTAGAATTTTTGCCAAATAAACTTGTAAGATTGGAAGTACAAGGGTTTGAAAATGGAAAACTTAAATTAAAAATTGTGAATTCACAAGATGGAGAACAAACTGGAGTCAAAGATCCTATAGATAGCTTTATTAAAGAATCTACTGATCTTAATTTAAGCAGTGATGATTACAAGCTTATAAAAAGTATGCTTAAACATGAAATACCCCTTACTAAAAGCAATATTTCCAATATAAAAACTACCCTAGATTTTATAAACAAAATAAAAAATGATCCTAGTGAAGAAAATGAATTTATAGACAAGTATTTAGATAGTAGAGGTATATCACCTGAAGGTACAGAAGGTAAATTTACCACCAGTACATTAAAAAACTTTTTTAGTCAGCTAAAACAGATAAGTGGGGATGATTTGCTTACTTTTTTGGAAAACAATATGGAATTGAGTGAAGATAATATAAAAAGTTTTAACAATGTATTTAAGAAAGACGGCACAATATATAATGAAATAAAATTCCTAGGAGAAACTCTATCCGGACAGAATTCTACTAATGTACAAACTCAAAATCAAGTTGAAGGCGCGCAAGATAATCCAAAAGCTATTTCAGAAAAAGACCAAGCTCAAGTATATAAAAGTGGAAATAGTGATAATAGAGCAATAAATGTGCCTACAGAAAATATTGCTTCCACTCAGAATGAAAAAGACACTGCTAGTAAGGCGAGTACAGAAAGGGCTGTCTTAGAAAATAATGCAGTTTTAAATGATGAAGGATTGGATGCAAGTAAATTAAATGAAATTTTAAATAAAATCAAAAATTCAGTAGGTGAGGAAAAAATTCAATCCCAAAATAGTGAACAGCCATCCAATGCAAAGGAAGATATCTCTTTTAAAAGTGTAGAACAGCAGGTAGATATAGATAAAGATATTTCTCATAAAAATATAGAACAGAAGGCAAGTGCAGATAAAAGTATTTCTTCTAAAGATATAGAGAATTTGGAACAAAAAGATACTTCAAGTACGATTTTAAAGTTTTCTGAAAAAGAAGACAGTAAAGTTCAAAGCCCCCACCAAAATAATTTTGTAAAGCAAAATGGTATGGATGATATTGTAAGCCAGATAAAAGAGCAGATAAGTATAAAGACCAATGAGATGAAGGATATTATAAGAACAGTTTTAGATCAAAATGGAGATGGCAAAAATCAACTTAATGGAAATATTGCACAGGTACTGAATAGCAGCATGAATGATTTTAAGGTATTTAATACTGTTTCTAATTCATACTATTATATG
>ENA-UOOE01001323-UOOE01001323.1-fermentation-metagenome-genome-assembly--contig:-NODE-1323-length-21255-cov-4.956792_pt1 | contig 21255 bp, 19 predicted proteins | sample MGYA00245776_ERZ724021 | MGnify/ENA primary metagenome ERZ724021 (study PRJEB28704, sample SAMN03018321) | fermentation metagenome | biome: anthropogenic terrestrial biome; feature: soil; material... | reverse complement strand
TGGCATAGTTAGATATGAAAGAATGGGAAAGACAAAAAAGAAAGCCAGTGTATATCCTTTAGAGGTAGAAGAATTAGTAGCTGAATAGTTGTTATTAAGGCACCCTGAGAAAAGGGTGCTTTTTTGAAAACACGATTTATCCGAAAGCAGCGATTAACTAATATTCCCAAGCTCTTTTAAAGTGGGAGATAAGCACAGATAACGCATCTGGATAAGTTCTTCCCCTAAAGGATAACGTATTCTAAGTGCTAAAGACACTAAGAATACTGTTAATAAGGTTCAGATGAAGAAAAGCAGTGTTTAGGAGCAAGCTTTACTGAACCTAAGAGTTACTTGATAACTTTTTATAAGGAAGTGATTAGTATGTTTGTAGATAGGGCGGAAGTATTTGTAAAATCAGGCAGTGGAGGTAATGGTGCTATTTCCTTTAGACGAGAAAAATATGTACCTCGTGGAGGCCCTGATGGAGGTGATGGAGGAAAAGGTGGAGATGTTATATTAATAGTAGATCCAGAAATTACTACTTTATTGGATTTTTCATATAAAAAAAAGTATATTGCAGAAAAAGGTGAGAATGGTTCTGGTTCTAAGTGTTTTGGGAAAAATGGAGAAAATTTATATATAAGGGTGCCTTTGGGGACAGTTATAAAAGATGTAAATACAGATAAAATAATGGCAGATCTTTCCCATATTGGAGATAAATATATAGTAGCAAAGGGTGGAAAAGGTGGAAGAGGTAATGTAAGGTTTACCACTGCTGTAAGGCAGGCACCAGATTTTGCTGAACCGGGAATGCCTGGAGAAGAAAGATATATATCATTGGAACTTAAGATTTTAGCAGATGTGGGACTTTTAGGTTTCCCCAATGTAGGTAAATCAACTCTTTTATCTGTAGTTACTAAAGCAACCCCTAAAATTGCAAACTATCACTTTACAACGTTGTTTCCTAACTTGGGAATGGTGAATATTCCAGGAATACAAAGTTTTGTGATAGCGGATATACCTGGTATAATTGAGGGAGCAGCAGAAGGAATAGGCCTTGGAATAGATTTTTTAAGGCATATTGAAAGGACTAGACTTTTAATACATGTGGTAGATATATCAGGGTTAGAAGGAAGAGAGCCTTTTGAAGATTTTATTAAGATAAATGAAGAATTGAAAAAATATGATGTGAAGCTTTGGGATAGACCTCAGATAATTGCTGCCAATAAAGCGGATATGTTATATGATGATAGTATATTTGAGAGTTTTAAGAATAAAGTAGGAAAGTTGGGGTATAATAAGGTTTTTAAAATATCTGCAGCTACAAGGCAGGGAGTAGAGGCTCTTATGAAAGAAGCTGCAACAATGCTTAGCAACATACCTGTAACAGATATGTATATAAGTGAAGAGGATAAATTTATACCTGAAGAAAAGAAATTCACCTATGAAATAGAAAAACAGGGAAATGTGTATATAGTTAAAGGAAGTTTTGTTGACAGATTACTGGCAAGTATTAATGTAAACGATGCGAATGAACTGAGATATTTTCATAAAGTACTTAAAAATAAAGGAGTCATGCAGCGATTGGTAGATATGGGAATTAAAGACGGAGATGTAGTTAGACTTAATGATTTTGAATTTGATTATATATTATAATGGAGAGAAAATAGATGGTTAAAAAAGCTATTTTTGGTGGAACATTTGATCCAATACATAATGGACATATACATATAGCTTATGAGGCAATATATAGATTGGGATTGGATGAAATTGTATTTATGCCCACAGGTAATCCACCACATAAAGCAAAAAAGAGCATAACAGATGCTTTTTTAAGATATGAAATGGTAAAAGTGGCTATAAGATCAGAAAGCAAATTTACGGTAAGTAACTATGAAGTGAATAAACCTACCTTAAGTTACACCTATAGTACCTTAGAACATTTTAACAAACTGGAATCAAAAACTGAATGGCATTTTCTTACCGGAGCGGATTGTTTAATGGATATAGAAAAGTGGAGTAGGGTAGATAGTATATTCAGATTATGCAAGTTTATAGTATTTAACAGACCTGGATTTCCAGCATTTACTTCAGAAAGTATAGAGGCTCAGAAAAAAAAAATAGAAGAAAAGTACTCTACTAATATAATATATTTAGATGCTCCGTTATTTGATATTTCTTCTACAGTTATAAGGAACAGTGTCAAGGAAGGCAAAAATGTGAACTATTTTTTGCCTGAAAGTGTTTGTAATATTATAAATCAGTTAAATCTTTATAAATAAGATTCAATAATTTTTTATTTTGGAGTGATATAGGATGTGGAGTGAAGAGGAGATAAAAGAATATTTAAAGGAGAGATTATCAGAAAAAAGATATAAACATAGTTTGGATGTAAAAAGCACAGCGATAAAATTAGCTGAAGCTTATAACGGAGATGTTAACAAGGCAGCACTGGCGGGACTTATACATGATTGTGCAAAATATATGTCGGATAATGAAATTTTGAATTTGGCAGAAAAAAATGGAATTTCTATAGATGAGGTGAGCCGATTAAATCCCAAGCTTCTCCATGGTAATGTGGCTGTGGTGGTTGCAAAAAAAATTATGGGAATTTTTGATGAAGATGTATTGAGCGCTATAGCTTGTCATACTACTGGGAAAAAGGATATGAATTTACTAGAAAAAATAATATATATTGCAGACTATATAGAACCCGGTAGAGATTTTCCGGGAGTAGAAGAGCTTAGGAAAAAGGCTTTTGTAGATTTAAATGGTGCAATATTGGATGCTTTTAATAATACTATTAAAGTTGTGATAAATAGAGGTCAACTTTTACATTTAAATACCATAGAAGGAAGGAATCATTTAGTATTCTGTAACGGAAAAAAGTAAATTGTTTGTTTGTAAATTAATTTATCAAGATGCGGCAATCAGCTATTACCCCATCTTCTTCAAAGTGGGGATATATATTAACATATGCCATATATTTTATGAATTAGGTTTAGGAGGTCTTCATAATGAAAAAAGAAATAATAAATACAAAAAAAGCTCCTGGAGCTGTAGGTCCTTATTCACAAGCTGTAAAAGTGGGGAATTTTTTATTTACATCAGGTCAAATCCCCTTAGTTCCAGAAACGGGAAAATTAATTTCAGGAGATATAAAAAAAGCTACCGAAAGGTGTCTTGCCAATATAAAAGCATTACTTGAGGAAGCGGGGACGGGTTTTGAAAATGTAATTAAGACTACTGTGTATGTAAAAAATATGTCAGATTTTGCAGATGTGAATGAAGTGTATGCAAGATATTTTCAAAAAGATATGCCTGCAAGGTCTTGTGTAGAAGTAAAACTTCCTAAGGATGCTTTGGTTGAGATAGAAGTAATAGCATTAGTAGATTAATTAAAAAATATATTTAAAGGAGTGAGCTTCAAAAGAGTTCACTCTTTTGAAGCTATGTATGATATTTAATGGGAGAGAAATTAAATGGAAGAAAATAAAATAGTATTTAAAGTTAAAGAAGAAGAACAAGGATTAAAACTGAAAGAATATTTAAAAAAAATTCAAAGATTTTCAGGAAGACTCATAAGAGGAGCAGCCTTAAGTGGCAGAATAGAAATAGATAATAAAATAGTAAAGCTTAATCATGTATTAAAATCAGGGGATATTATATCTTTTAATTTAGTAAAAGAAGAGTCTCAGAATATAGATGCAGAAAAAATGGATATAAAAGTGGTATATGAAGATAAGGATATAATAGTAGTAAATAAAAAACCGGGAATGGTAGTCCATCCCACAAGAAGCTATCCTAGTGGAACTTTAGCTAATGGGCTTATTTATTATTTTCAAAAAAATGGAGAAAATTGTATAGTTAGATTGGTAAGTAGGCTGGATATGGATACCTCTGGACTTATAATAGTTGGAAAAAATCAGTTTGCCCATATGTGTCTGTCAAGAGATATGAAAAGTGAAAATTTTGAAAAAAGCTATATTGCTGTAATTCATGGAAAGATGAAACAAAAACAGGGTATTATAGATTTGCCTATATACAGACCTGAAGGAGATGATATAAGAAGAATTGTGGATAAAAGAGGTCAAAGAAGTGTTACGCATTATAAGGTTATAGAAGAATTTAAATTTGATCAGATATTAAAGCTCACGTTGAAAACTGGAAGGACACATCAGATTAGAGTTCATTTAAGTTATTTAGGCCATCCACTATATGGAGATACCCTTTATGGAATAGAAGAGGATAACAGGTATATAAATAGACAGGCTCTTCATGCCTATAGACTTAAGTTTCCTCATCCTAGAGGAGATAAAGTATTGGAATTAGAGGCTGATATTCCAGAGGATATTTTAAATTTAATAAAACAAATAAAATAAGGCATCTCTTTGTATTTTAAGTTTGGATGCCTTATTGTAGATCAAGTGATTCTTAGGTTCAGGTAGAGTTTGTTATAGAGGAATGCTTTTTTCCATCTGAACCTTATTAACAGTATTCTTAGTGTCTTTAGCACTTAGAATACGTTATCCTTTAGGGGAAGAACTTATCCAGATGCGTTATCTGTGCTTATCTCCCACTTTGAAGAAGATGGGGGTATTAGCTAATTCTAGCATTCGGATAAAATTAGTTTATTTAGAAACTATAATTTTTTTTATGGTAAAAGAAATTATAAGAGTTAATATAACCATAATTGATATAAAAAATATGTATTTATTTTTTATAATATTTTCTACATGAGTGGAAGCTATTGTCTGTTTTTCATAATGACTAGAGTTACTTAAAAGATTTAATTTTCCTATATTTTTTCCTTTAAAAGATATGGTAGCCTCTTCAACCACTTCTCCTGCATTAAAAAACTTAACTGATAAATTTGAATTTTTAAGAGTGAAACTGGGAACAGTTGTGTCCTTTTTATTTTTAACATAGTAAAAATCAGAAGCTGCAATCAGTGGTACAGAGAGATTATTTTTATTATAAGTTGTAACTAAATCTCCCTTTGAATATAATTTTACAAGGCTGAAATTATCAAATCCAAAATTAAATAAAGATATGGAATCAGGGAAAAAAGTTTTATTTTTGTCGTGTACCAGGGCTACAATAAGACGCTGACCATTTCTTGTAGCTGCAGATACATAAGAGTGTAGAGACTGTGTTGTATATCCTGTTTTACCACCTTCACAACCGCTGTAATAATAAGTGGAGTTTGTTTGTATTAATCTATTCTCATTCCATACACCTCTTTCCCGAGGAGATTTATTGGTAGGAGGGATGGTATAATATGGTGTAGTAGCGATTTTTGAGTATTCAGGATTTTTACATAATTCTCTCATTATAAGAGCTAAATCCTTTGCAGAAGTTTTGTGTTTCTCATCAAATAGTCCACTGGGATTTACAAAGTTTGTATTATAAGCGCCCAGTTCATGTGCCTTTTTGTTCATTTCAACGGCAAATTTCTTTGAGGAACCATCTCCTATGTATTCCGCTAATGCCTCTGCACAATCATTAGCCGAGGCTAGCAAAAGACCGTACAATAAATCTTTTACAGTTAATTCTTCACCCTCATAAAGACCTATTCTAGTTCCCTCTACAAGAGTTGGATTTTTACCAACTATTACTTTATCATTTAAATTTGCATTTTCAAAGGTTAAAAGTGCAGTCATTATTTTAGTAGTGGATGCCGGGGGATAGGCGGAATCAGGATTTTTAGCATATAAAACTTTACCTGTTGTGGCATCTAAAAGTACTGCACTATCAGCTGAAACAGAAGGAAGTGTTTCACTGGCATAAATGTTATAGGGATTAGTATAACAGATAATTAGAAAAAATAATATAAATGTGATTATTTTTTTCATTTTTTCCTCCTTTAAGATAATCATTAAATATTATATCAAAAAAATAATATATATGCGACAAATTTTTTTAAAGTTGTCAATAATTTAAATATAAATTGTATATATTAATATATACTTTATTAAAAATTACAAAGTATGTAAAGTTCAATATATTCCTAAATTATAACCATTTCAACTTATAATATAATGAAATTTACATGATTTTGTATAAAATTATTTAATTTTCACATATTTTGAATTAATATGTGAAATATGAAATTATGGGAGGAAAATAATGAAGTATAAGAAGAAGATTATAGGTTCTGCTGTGATTTTAATAATACTTAGTTTATTTTTAATAATATTTTATGTTAATTCAAAATCAGTAAATGATATATCTAGTAGTAAAGAAGATATATTTAAAGAACAATCTAATGATAGTGTCGTAGAACAGTCTTCCAATAATATAATTGTTTATATAAATGGAGAGGTTAAAAGTCCTGGGGTATATAAATTAGAACAGGACAGTAGAGTGGGAGATTTAATAAAAGCATGTGGGGGCTTTACAAATGAAGCTAATAGTTATAAACTGAATTTGGCTAAAAAGTTAAAAGATGAAGATTATATATATGTAGATAAAAAGTTAGATAATGAAAATTTGCAATTACAAAATGGAATGCAGGGAGAAACAACAGAAAATGTTAAAATAAATATAAATAGTGCTACTAAAGAAGAATTAAAAACCATACCCGGCATAGGGGATGTAATGGCACAAAAAATTATAGATTATAGAGAACAAAATGGAAGTTTTTCATCTGTGGAGGATTTAAAAAATATAGATAGAATAGGAGATAAAACTTTAGAAAAAATAAAAGATAAGGTAGATATAAGGTAATTGGAGGTATGATTTGTCTTAAAATATTTAGGTTGAATAAAAATTTTATTTATAGTATATGGAGGAGAAAATATGTTATCAAAAGATATGGTGGAATTAGGAAATAAAAGATCTACTATTAGAGAAATATTTGAATTTGGTAAAAAAAGAGCAGCTATAGTTGGGAGAGATAAGGTATATGATTTTAGCCTTGGAAATCCTAATGTTCCATCACCGGATTCAGTAAAAAGTGCAATTTTAGATATATTGGAACATGAAAAATCAACCGCTGTACATGGATACACAAGTGCACAGGGAGATGATAATGTAAGAGATGTAATTGCTGAATCTATAAATAAAAGATTTGGTACAAATTTTACTAAAGATAATTTATATATGACTGTAGGAGCTGCAGCATCTATAAGCATATGCTTTAAAGCTTTAACCAACCCAGGAGATGAATTTATTACCTTTGCACCATTTTTCCCAGAATATAAGTGCTTTGTAGAACAGGGTTCAGGAGGAAAGCTTATTGTTGTACCTGCTAACACAGAAAATTTTCAAGTTAATTTTTTAGAATTTGAAAAGAAAATTAACAGTAAAACAAAAGCTGTTATTGTTAATTCGCCTAATAATCCATCAGGAGCTGTTTATTCAGAAGATACTATATTAAAGCTGGTATCTATTTTAGAGGTTAAATCTAAAGAATATGGACATGCAATCTATTTAATATCTGATGAACCCTATAGGGAAATTGTATATGCAGGAGTTGAAGTGCCTTATATTACTAAATATTATAAAAATACTTTTGTTTGTTATTCCTATAGTAAGTCATTATCACTGCCAGGAGAAAGAATAGGATACATAGTTGTACCTAGTGAAATGGATAATTTTAAAGATACTTATGCTGCTGTTTGTGGTGCAGGTAGAATACTTGGCTATGTTAATGCACCTAGTTTATTCCAAAAAGTTGTTGCGAAGTGTGTGGGTCAGACTTCAGATATTTCAATCTATGAAACAAATAAAAATCTACTGTATAAGGGATTAATAGAAATGGGCTACAAATGTGTAGAACCACAAGGGGCATTTTATTTATTTCCTCAATCCTTAGAAACTGATGCAAATTTATTCTGTAAAAAGGCTAGAAAATATGATCTTTTAATGGTACCTGGAGATGATTTTGGATGTCCTGGCCATGTTAGAATTTCTTATTGTGTAGAGACACAGCAAATTGTAAATGCACTGCCGGTATTTAAAAAATTGGCGGAGGATTATAAAAAATAATATTTTCAAGCAATAAATTTTAAATTATGATTTATCATAAGGGGATTGTATGGTACTAAATACAGTAATTAAACAAATAGCATCTTTATTTATAATTTCAGTAATAGGTTTTTATTGTGGAAAAAAGGATATTATTGATGAAACTTTTTCAAATCAACTATCTAAATTATTATTAGAGGTAACACTTCCTCTTTTAATTATATCTTCTTTTAGTTTTACTTATGAAAGGGATATAATAAGTAATATAGTAAAAGCATTTATTTATTCAATTCTTATATTTGCCATAACTCCTTTAATAGTAAAACCTCTATTGATGAAAATTGAAAAGGAAAAGAGAGATGTTCTTCAATTTGCCATGGTATTTTCAAATTGTGGTTTTATGGGATTCCCTATAACCCAAAGTATTTTTGGAAATGAGGGAATTATATATGCATCTATATTCAATATGGTTTTTAATATCTTTGTATGGACTTATGGAATAATGTTGTTTAGTGAAATAAAGACTATTCGGGAATTTGGCAAAATATTAAAAAATCCAGGAATAATCTCTGCTTTAATTGGAATTTTGATTATGATATTTTCTATAAAAGTGCCTTCAGTAATCCAGGATACCATGAAAGCAGTAGGTGGTCTAACTACTCCCATATCCATGCTTATAATAGGGAGTTTATTATCAAAGTCCAATTTTAAAAATCTTATTAATGATGTAAGTATGTATTATGGGGTTTTTATTAAGCTTTTATTTATACCTGTGGTTTTGTATATAGTTTCAATTTTTTTTAAAGAAAACTCTATGGTTATGAAAACTTTTATTTTAATGCAAGCTATGCCGGCAGGTGCAACAACTTCAATTTTTGCAGAGAATTTTAATAAGGGAAGGCAATATTCCGTATTTATAGTTTCCTTGTCTACACTTTTTTCTATGGTTACAATACCTTTAATAATTAAATTTTGTTTATGAGAATTTAAAATACAATGCAAAATTTACATCGATATATTTAAAAAGTTCAGTTTATTTTAGGTATACATTAAAGTATATTATATTATAAATCGATTATTATATAAGGTAATAAATAATATTTGGAAATAAAGGAAAATAAGTTAGATTTATGTTTTTAATAGTATTTTGTTTATCCGGATGCAGCAATTAGCTAACACCCCTAACTTCTTAAAAGGGGGATAAGCACTGCTTGCGCCACTTGATAAGTTCTTCTAAGATTTAGGTGGAGAATAGCATTTTTTATAAGCAAATTTCACATGAACCTAAGAATCACTTGATATGGGAAGGTGTTGAGGTATGGTTGATTGGTATAGACATTCTTGGAGTGAAGTAGTAAGAGAATTAAACAGTAATGTATATTATGGGCTGGATGATGATCAGGTAGAGCTCCGCAGAGAAAAATATGGGAAAAATAAAATTATTATGCCTTCTACCAAAGGGCTATTTTATTTTATGTTTATACAATTTAAAGAAATTTGGATTGTATTTTTAATTTTAAGTATAGTTGTATTTATATATTTGGATATGTTTATATATGCAGTTGTATCTTTGGCTATTATGTTTTTTAATATGTTATGTGTAGCACTTGAAAGGTATAAAGAAGAGAAAAACATTAAAGAATTACGAAAATTAAATTCAGGCATGGCAAGAGTAATAAGAAATGGAAGAACGATAAAGGTACCTTCGGAAGAACTGGTGGTAGGGGATATAGTTATTGTAGGTCAAAGAGAGGGAATACCTGCAGATATAAGGATTATAGAAAGTAATGATTTAAAGGTTGATGAATGCTCTGTTACAGGGGAGAATTTTATCTCTGAAAAGTATGAATCTAAAATAGATGATAAAGAATTACTCTTATCAGATATGAAAAATATATTGTTTAAATCTTCTTCAGTAGTTTCAGGAGATGGTACAGGAATAGTTGTGTCAGTGGGTATGGATACAGAAGTGGCCAATATGGTAAAGCTTTTAATTGAAGAAGGAAAGGAAAAAAAATCTTTTGGCTTTAGACTTCATAAAATTTTAAATATATTCACTATAATTTCTATAGGAGTTCTTTCTATCATTCAATTAATATTAACTCTTATATTTAAACAGAATTTTTATAGTAATTTAGAAGAATTGTCCATTATATTTTTAAGTTCCATTCCTCAAGTAATGATTATAATAATTTTATTTTCAGGTACTATATTATTTAAGAAGCTAGCAAAAAAGAAAGTCTTTTTTAAGGATTTGTCTAGTTTAGAAAAGCTTTCAAGAGTTTCAGCTATTTGTACAGACAAAGTAGGATCTTTTTCTAAAAATAAGATGGAAGTTGTAAAGGCTTACGACAGTAATGGATTCATTGATGTAAATGAGGAAATCTTAAAAGAAAATATGGGAAAAAGTTTATACAGAATGTTAAATATAGGCATATTGTGTAATGATATTAGATCTGTAAAAGCAGATGTGGAAAATTCCAGAGAAAATTTAGTAGAGTTAGCTTTAGTAAGGTTCGGACAACAAAATGGTATTTATAAAAGAGAATTGGATAAAGACAATAATAGAATATTTCAAATTTTATTTGACAGTGAAAGGCGTATAATGACAACTGTAAATAAAATGAGTAAAAAGTATAGGGCTAATGTAAAAGGGGCACCGGATTCTATTATAGCCAGATGTACCCATATATTAAAAAATGGTGTAGAAGTTGAGATAACAGATGAAGATATAAAAGCTATAAAAGATTGGAATATTAGCATGTCTAATGAATGCTTATATGTGGTAGGATTTGCCTATAGGAATTTTAATTATGAGCCTAGTATTAAAGAGAATATTGAAAGTAATCTGGTGTTCGTGGGATTAATTGGCTTTGACAATATGTTAAAGGAAAATGCAGTGGATTCTATTAAGAAGGCATTGTCTCTTTCTATTAAACCTATTATAATTACAGAGGATAATAAACTTACAGCTTTGGCTATAGGAAAAAAATTGAAAATTGTATCCAGACTTCAGCAAATATTATCTGGAGTGGAAATAGATAATATGACAGAGAGTGAATTTAAACGTATTGGAGAAAAAGTTAATATTTTTTGTAGAATAAATTCCAAACATAAAGTTCAGATAGTAAAAGCATTAAAAGGTTATGGATATGTATCTGCCATAACAGGATGGAAGCTTACTGATTTACCTGCTCTTAAAATATCTAATGTGGGAATAACCAATACAAAAAGCAAAATAGTAAAGAGATTATGTGATATATTTACTGATAATATAGATTTTATGAATATTTTAGGTACCATAGAGGATTCAAGAAAAATAATGAAAGTGTTTAAAAAAATAATTGTCTATATTATAAGTTGTAATTTTGCTCTTTTAATATTTTTAATGGGAAGTTTTTTGTTTGATTTTCATATTGTCAACAATATTATTATAGAATCTTTTTGGTTTAATAGCATACTTATGTTTTTATCTATTCTGGCTCTTATATATCAGTATAAGGATGAAGAAGGTGACTATACATACTTTTCTATTGATAAAAGCATAGTTACAGATAATTTTACATTTATTATAACTGGCGGATTTTTAATGGGAATTATAGCTTTTATAGGTTTTTACATAGGTAATTTATATAAAATTCAATTTGATCTTTTAACTTCTCTATGGATTTTAAATACCTGTGCAGTAATATTTACCTATAGTTTTTCCAATAAAAAGTTTTTCCATAACAAGGTGTCCAACTTAATTATAATTACAAGTGCTTTTATTCAATTTGTAATAACAGCGATTATAAGCAATTTTGTGATTCTATATAATAGCATTTATTTAAAAATATTTTTAATATGTATTTTGATATGGATTATTTTTTGTGTATTTTATAAATTTCAAAGAGAAGAATTTGTTTAACCTATTATTTTTAGGATAAAATAGTAATAGGAGGTGGTTTTTTTGTATAGTAAATATAGTATAAAAAGGCCACTGGTATTTTATTCCATTTCACTGGCAGCAGGGTGTATATCAGCTATAATATTTCTAGATAGCATTTTTATGGTAGCAGCATTAGCTGTTTCTTTTTTTATTATAGTATTATTAACTTTAGAAATTAAGTTTTGTATTTTCAATATGCTATTTTTTATTTTCGGAGTAGCGTCCTTTAATGTGTATTTTTATGTAGAGGTTAAAGAGATTATTGAAATTAGAGTAGTGGAAAGGAAAGATTACTATTTTATAGGAGATTTCAAGGGCAGAAAAATTATATTAAACGGTAAAACAAAAGGGTTGAAAGAGGGACAAAGAATAAAAGTACGGGGGAATTTCAAGAGAAATGCCTATATAGAGGAGGGGATAATTGGTAACTATGCTTTAGAAGAATATAAAGCTTGTAAGGATGACATCATATTTAATATTTATAAATTTAAAAAGAATATATATGAAAGATTTAAAAAGTCAATAGGAGAAAGTAGAGCAGCTATGGTTATGTCCCTTTGCTATGGAGAAACTGCTTACATGAGTGAGAATCAAATGGAGGAATTTCAAAAATTGGGAATAATCCATGCTGTAAGTGTATCGGGATTTCATATGGCCATAATATATAAGACACTGGAATGTATATTTGGCCTTAAAATAGCTGTAGGCATATCTGTTTTATATGTGATTTTTACAGGTATGGGTGCTGCCACCATGAGATCTTTTATAATGATATTAATATTTAAGCTATCTAAAATGTTTTTGAAAGAATATGACAGTGTATCTTCTTTGAGCTTATCAGCTTTGATCTTAATGGCTGTAAAACCTTATTATATAGTAAATATTGGATTTGGACTTTCTTTTTTATCAACCCTTGGAATAATATTATATAATGAAAGAATTTATAGAAAGTTATTTAAACTTCATTCCAAAATAGCCAGCAATATAAGTCTCAGTTTAAGTTCTCAAATATTTTCTATGCCCTATATAGCTTTTACAATTCAAAATTTCAGTTTGGGATTTATGGCGGGAAATTTATTCCTCATTCCTTTATTTTCAATAATAGTAATTTTAGGAAATTCAGCACTATGTTTATACTTTATTGAACCTGTATTTAAAGTTATTTCCTGGATTATAAATCTTGTTTTTATTTTAGAAGAAGTTATTAATATAGCTATTTTAAAGTTTTGCCCTAATATAATTTATTTAAAATATATAGATGGAGTAATTATAATTATAATATATATAAGTTTCCTCATGTGTAGATATGGATATAAAAAGTTTAAATATGTTCCTGCAATTTGTGCAGTCTTAATTTTTTTTCAAAGTTATAACTTTTTTCCTACTATAACTTTTATGAATAATAGTAATGGGGAGGCTGTGATTATGAAAAAAGGTTTCGACAGGTTTTTTATATGCAATTATGACTATATTAATACTCAGTGGATAAGGAATATAAAGGATAATGAACAAATAGAAAAGATAGTGACCAATCCCGAAAAAAATTTTGTATATAGACTGGATGAACATATGTATTTGAAAGTATGCGATAATTTAGATACCTCCATGAAAATCAAATTTTATAATGAGGATAAAGAATTTAATTTTTTATTGACCAAGTATTACAAAGACCATATAGAGGTTTTTAAAAAAGATAATTGTATATATATACCCAAAATGAAATTGCTTAATAAAGATGTTAATAAAGATTACAAAAAGTATTTATCAAATAATGAAGAAAGCGTGGGATATGATATAATACTAAATAGGCTTTTTAGAATCAAATAATATTTGCTCTATTTAAATAAAATGGAAGTGATTATAATTGATAGATGTATTTACTTTTGAGAAAAATTTAAAAAAAGCACATATAGAAAATTGTTATTTATTTTGTGGAATAGATGAATTTATTATAAAAGAGAATATAACAAAATTGGTTCAGAAAACTATAAAACCTGATTTTGCAGAGTTTAACTATATAAAATTTGATGGAAGTTCTCTTGAAAGTTTTGATCCTGTAATAAATGCCTGTGAAACATTACCTTTCATGAGTGATAAGAAGGTTGTACTTGTATATAGGGCCACCTTTATAGGTGAAGAACAAGATAATAGAAGTAAACTTTCTTCTGAATTTAATAGTATACGAGATTATTTGAAAAATGTACCTGAGCATTGTATTTTAATATTGTATTATTTATTTAAGAATAAAAGGGATAAAATAGGTAAAAAGATATATAGTCTGGATAAGCACTTGTGTATAGTAAGAACTGATAAAATGAAAGGGTACCAACTGGAAAATAAGGTTCAAGAGTTTTTTTATGAAAGAGGGAAAAATATAAAAAAAGTAGATCTTAGAATATTTTGCAGTCTTATGAATGATAACAATTTGAATATGATAGAAAATGAAGTTGAAAAGTTGTGTTGTTATACTTATGGCAGAGATATAGAAAGAGAAGATATTAAAAAAGTATTTTTAAAAAGTAGTGAAGAGGATATATTTGATTTGGTAAATGCCATATCCAATAAAAAGATAAAAGATGCCCTTTACATATTAAATGAACTTATTTATGGTGGCATTAAAATAAGCTATATTTTATCCATGATAGAAAGACAGTTTAATATTTTATTAAAAATAAAGTTGTATTTAAAATGTGGAAGTGCCAAAAAAGAAGTTATGGAAAAATTAAATATTAAATCAGAATATGGATACAGTGTTATGTTAAATCAGAGTAAAAAGTTTACTTTAAACCAACTAAAAAGAGCTGTGGAATTATGTTTAAATACAGAAGAAAAATTAAAGAGTCTATCTACAGATGAAAAAATTGAAATGGAACTTTTGATAATAAATACTACAGCATAATAAATAACCGGCAGGTACCGGTTTATTTATTATGCTGTCAATTTATTTAATTTCAAAGCTAACTTAGACTTATTTCTAGATGCTTTATTTTTGTGAATTACACCTTTTGATGCGGCCATATCCAAAGCTTTTACAGTTGCAGTAAAGCTAACTTTAGCTTCTTCCACATTTCCACTTTCAACTGCAGCTAAAAATTTCTTTATAGTAGTTTTTAATGAAGATTTTATAATTTTATTTCTGAGCGTTTTGGTTTTTATAACCTTTATTCTCTTCTTTGCAGACTTTATGTTTGCCATGCTTTCACCCCCTTATTAATTATTAGATCTCAACAGCCTTGGGGAAATTTACCAATGAGTTCATTATATTTAACAAATGCTATTATAACATTAAATTTTAACCACTTCAAGGGAAATTTTAATAGCTCTAGTTTTATCTGAATACTACCATTACTAGCAGCAATAATAAGAATTACTTAAATATATTCTTCACTTTATATAATAGTATATTGCAAAGGAAAATAACTAATAATAATGTGTAGATATATGTGGAGAAAAGCATTACTTGTGGCAAACTTCACTTAAATCTGAGAATCATTCAATATGATTAATAATTGAATTTTAATATTAAATTGTAAATGGAGAGTGGTACATAAATGTTTAATATAAGAACGGATTTAGCAGTAGAAGCTAAGGAAATCTGCGAGAAAAAAATAGGTAGTAAAATTCCAGGAGTAGAGATAGAAGAAAAAATGGAAGACAATATAAAAGTAACTTATGTAAAGATATTAGAAGATGTTGGAGAAAAGTTCATGGGAAAACCTAAAGGCTCCTACATAACTATAGATATGCCACAATTTACTCACTATGATGGAGAAATGAGAGATAAGGTGAGTATGGCAATGGGAAAAGTATTGTCAGGCATGATAAGTATAGAGGACAGTATGACAGCAATGGTGGTTGGCCTTGGAAATTGGAATATAACCCCGGATGCCCTGGGGCCTAAAGTAGCCTCCAAATTAATGGTGACTAGACATTTAAAGGAGTTAGTTCCAGATAAAATAGATGAAGGAATAAGGCCGGTATGTGTTATTTCACCAGGAGTTTTAGGTATTACTGGCATTGAAACCGGTGAAATTATAAAAGGAGTTGTAGACAAAATAAAGCCTAATCTTATAGTATGTATAGATGCTCTGGCTTCCAGAAAGATGGATAGGGTAAATACTACAATACAGATAGGCAATACAGGGATATCTCCCGGCTCTGGAATAGGTAATAAAAGAATGGAATTAAGCGAAAAAACTTTAGGGGTTCCTGTAATAGCTATAGGAGTGCCTACAGTGGTAGATGCAGCTACTATGGCAAATGATACTATTGATTTGGTTTTAGATGAAATGATAAATCAGAGTAAAAAGGGAGGAGAATTTTACAAGGCACTAAAAGCTGTAGATAAAGATGAAAAGCAAAAAATGATAAAAGAAATATTAGAACCCTATGGAGAAAATATCGTGGTGACACCTAAAGATGTGGATTTAGTTATAGATTCAATTTCAAAGATTATTGCCAATGGAATAAATATAGCCCTACAGCCTGCTTTGGATTTAAATGATATAAATACTTTTTTAAATTAAATTTTTGATTTATACTGGCAGTGGATAAGGAGTAGGTACATTCCTTATTTTAAATTAAGTAATAAATTTAATATACCTCTCATATAAATTAACAGTAATATGTTTACGGGAGGGGGGAAAACTGCTTTGAAGAATTTAAAGCAGAAAACATTGAATTACAGAAGAAATAGTTTTAAATATAGGTCCAAGTTAGAAATATGTATGCTAGTAGTGACTATAATACTAGTTATTATTTTGCCTTGTATGGTAAAAGCTAACTCATATAGCAGTGATAAAAAGAGAAATATGTTTTATGTTCAAGTTTTAAATTACACCCTATCTACTGTGAAAGTTACTTCTTTTTCAGAAGATGATATGGCAGAAAATACTTTTTCTATAAGAGATACAGCTTTAAAGATGATAGGATTAAATACCAGTGATGTGTTGTCGCTTTTGGGAAGAGAAATGGCTTTTTTGGATTTAGATGGTTCAAAGAATGTAAGTTTTAATGAATTTAATTTAGAAGATAAAGAAATTGAAAAAAGTAGTGATACATCAAGTTCCAACAGCCAGAATGATTTAAATTTAGAAAATAAAACTGTAACTTTATATGATTCAAGTCTTAAAAAAACTTTGGATACTAGCACACCGGAAGTACTTATATATCATACTCATACTACAGAAAGCTATAAACCAGGAGAGGCAAATAGTTTTGATAATACACAAAATGTTTGTGCCGTAGGAGACGTAATAGTTAATGAACTTCAAAATAATTATGGAATATGTGCCATAAATGACAAGACAGTTCATGATGCAGAGGCATATACTCAAAGTTATGCAAGATCCTCTGTAACTTTAGATAATTATTTAAAAAAACATGGAGATTTTAAGCTTATAATAGATCTTCACAGGGATTCAGTAGAGGATAAAAAAGCAGTAACCGCTAGATTGAATGGAGAAAATGTAGCTAAATTCATGCTGGTGATGGCTAGAAAAAATCCCCACTTTGATAAAAATATGATTATGGCAAATAAAATAATAGAAACTTCTAATAATTTATTTCCTGGGCTTGCAAAAGGTATTTGTTATTATAATTATGGAACTAGATATTTTAATCAGGATAAGAGTAATAATGCTGTGCTTATGGAAATAGGAGCGGATATAAATACATCTGATGAATCTAAGGCTACAGGTAAATATGTGGCTAGAATAATAGCGGAAATACTTAATAAATAAAATTTGTATAAAATCTGTAAAAAGGATCATCCTTATAATGTAAACAATGTTTGTTATAGGGGTGATTTTTGTGAGTAAAAAAGGAGTTATAGCTGTGATAATAATTTTTACTATAATAATCTTTGCGGGTTTTACAATTGTTACCGCAAGGTTGCCGGAATTTATAAAAGATGATTCAAACTTTAAAATAGATTGTTCCCTTTCACCTTTTGACTTCAGAGTAGATATGGGAGAATATTCTTTATACATAAATAATAAAATAGGTTATAATTTTAAAAATGGTACAAAAAAGCTTGTAAACTCAATAGGAGAAGGGGTCCATTCTGGGATTTCTAAAGTCACAAACAAAACTGAACACATATTTGAAAACATAGAAGACAAATTTACTAAATAATAGGCTTTTCACTATATATGCGTTATGATATAATTTACTGTAGCTATCCATATAGTTAGTAATATTGGAGGAAAATAGTATGCAGACCGAAAGACAAAAACATATAAGAAATTTTTCCATAGTAGCTCACATAGATCACGGTAAATCTACATTGGCAGATAGATTAATTGAAAAGACAGGAACACTTACTGAAAGAGAAATGGATTCTCAAGTACTTGACAATATGGAACTAGAAAAAGAGAGAGGTATAACTATAAAATCTCAGGCTATAAGGCTTGTATATAAAAGGGATAATGGAGAAGAATATGTATTAAATCTTATAGATACACCGGGACATGTGGATTTTAATTATGAAGTTTCAAGAAGTTTGGCAGCTTGTGAAGGAGCAATTTTAGTAGTAGATGCCACACAGGGAATTCAAGCTCAAACTTTGGCAAATTGCTATTTGGCAATGGAGCACGATTTGGAGATACTGCCTGTGATAAATAAAATAGATCTTCCAAGCGCTAGGGCTGAGGAAGTAAAGGAAGAAATAGAAGATGTTATAGGAATAGAAACTTCTGAAGCTCCTCTTGTTTCTGCAAAGACAGGCCTTAATATAGAGCAGGTGCTGGAAGCAATAGTGGATAAAATACCACCTCCACAGGGAGAAGAAAATGCTCCCTTAAAAGCACTTATATTTGATTCAAATTATGATAGTTATAAAGGAGTAGTTTGTCATATAAGAGTAAAAGAAGGTACTATTAAACCTGGAGATGAAATAAAACTTATGGCTACTGGAAAGATATATGAAGTTACAGAAACGGGCATATTTGTTCCCAATTTTATGCCAAGGGCTGAATTAAGGGCTGGAGATGTAGGGTATTTTACTGCATCTATTAAAAATGTAAGAGATGCCCGGGTAGGTGATACTGTAACTGGAGCTAAGAATCAGGCAAAAGAACCTTTAAAAGGGTATAGACCTGTAATTTCTATGGTATACAGTGGTATATATCCTGTTGATGGAGCAAAATATGGAGAGTTAAAAGAGGCATTGGAGAAACTGCAGGTAAATGATGCAGCTTTAAATTTTGAGCCGGAAACCTCTGTGGCATTAGGTTTTGGATTTAGATGTGGTTTTTTAGGGCTATTACATATGGATGTTATACAGGAAAGAGTAGAGCGAGAATTTAATTTGAACATAATAACTACAGCCCCCTCTGTTATATATAAAATAGGAAAAACAGATGGTACAGTAGTGGAACTTACAAATCCTACCAATATGCCTCCTATTTCAGAAATAGAATATATGAAGGAACCTATAGTGAAAGCGTCTATAATAACTCCTTCTGAATATGTAGGAGCAGTTATGGAGCTTGCACAAAATCGCAGGGGAATTTTTAAGGATATGCAGTATATTGAAACTGCAAGAGTATCGTTAAACTACGATATACCCTTAAATGAGATAATATATAACTTTTTTGATGTTTTAAAATCCAGAACTAGAGGTTATGCATCTTTAGATTATGAATTAAAAGGATATAAGCCAGCTAAATTAGTAAGGCTGGATGTGCTTTTAAATGGAGATATGGTAGATGCATTGTCTATGATTGTTCCAGAAGAAAGAGCCTATGAGAGGGGAAGAGGTATAGCTGAAAAGTTAAAAGGTATAATTCCAAGACAGCTTTTTGAAATACCTATACAAGCTGCTGTAGGTGGAAAAATTATAGCACGAGAAACAGTTAAAGCTATGAGAAAAGATGTACTTGCAAAATGTTATGGAGGAGATATATCAAGAAAGAGAAAATTACTTGAGAAACAAAAAGAGGGAAAAAAGAGAATGAGACAGGTAGGAACGGTAGAAATTCCACAGGAAGCATTTATGGCTATACTGAAAACTGAAGAATAAGAGGTATATTATATGTATGATAATAAAGAAGTAAATGATAATAAGCCCCTATCTTTATATATACATATTCCATTTTGCAAGAAAAAGTGCTTCTATTGTGATTTTCCTTCTTATAGTGGAAAAGAAAAGCTTATGATAGATTATTCAAAAATATTGGCTAAAGATATAGAAACTATAGGAAGTAGAAAAATAAACACTATATTTATAGGTGGGGGAACTCCCACCTATTTATCTTTAGATGCGTGGTATAATATATATAAGTCTATACAAAAATTAAATACCACTGAAGATTTAGAATTCACAGTAGAGGGGAATCCAGGTACATTTACAAAAGAAAAACTTATATTCCTAAAGAATATGGGAGTTAATAGATTAAGCATAGGACTTCAAGCCTGGCAAAATGATATACTTAAAAATTTAGGGAGAATCCATACCTTAGAGGATTTTTTAGAAGGATACAAAATGGCGAGAAATTTTGGATTTTCAAATATAAATGTAGATCTTATATTTGGACTTCCAGAACAAACTTTAGGGATATGGAAAGATTGCCTGGAAAATGTGGTTAAAATTTCACCAGAGCACATATCCTGTTATAGTCTTATCCTGGAAAAAGGTACACCTTTTTATAATCTATATGGAGAAAACAAATTAAATCTTCCCTCGGAAAAAGAAGAGAGAGCAATGTATGATTTTACCTTGGAATTTCTCTTGAAAAAAGGTTACAAACAATATGAAATATCTAATTTTTGCAGAGAGGATAATATGTGCAGGCATAATCTGGTATACTGGGATTTAAATGAGTATGTAGGTTGTGGCGCAGGTGCACATTCCTATGCAGGGGGATACAGGTATAGAAACACAGAAAATATAGAACAATATATTTTAGAAGGCACCAGGGGAAAAATTCTAAAATTGGATAGGCATAAAAATTCCATTTGTAACGATATGGAAGAATTTATGTTTATGGGTCTTAGAAAAGTGAAAGGAATTTCTATAATTGATTTTAATAATAGATTTAATAAAAATATTTATTCAGTATATGGAAAGGTAATAACTAAATATGTAAATAACGAAATGTTAATATTAAAGGATAATAGACTATACCTAAGTAATAGAGGAATGGAGGTATCTAACAGTATAATGTGTGAATTTATACTAAACTAATATCAATTGTATTAGATATTTTGAGAAAACATGAGAAAAGATTATGAATTCAGTTTTAAACCGGGTAAACTAAACTATTTACTTAAATAATATAATTTATATGATGTTGACAAAAAAAATTATGAGTGATATTTTTTAATCATGGTAATTAGCACTCAATGCTAACGAGTGCTAATAAAGAGGTGAT
>ENA-UOOE01001316-UOOE01001316.1-fermentation-metagenome-genome-assembly--contig:-NODE-1316-length-21288-cov-60.901945_pt1 | contig 21288 bp, 17 predicted proteins | sample MGYA00245776_ERZ724021 | MGnify/ENA primary metagenome ERZ724021 (study PRJEB28704, sample SAMN03018321) | fermentation metagenome | biome: anthropogenic terrestrial biome; feature: soil... | reverse complement strand
TAAATTAATTTTTTGTGACATTGTATAATTAGGTTATTAATTTGATCTAAATATATTATAAAACAAAGGAAATTATTAATGATAGACTCTGTAACTAAATTTATACTTTGGGTAAGACAGCGTTCTTTCTTTAGGGCGGTCCAACGTACCTTGGTAATGCTGATGCCGATAGCGGTACTAGGCTCATATTTTAGTCTTTTACACGATAGTGTTTTTACGCCAGATGGCATCATCTATAATATTTTTAATCTGGACGCAATCATGTCCGATCATGTTTGGTATGGTGGTGCCTTTGTCTGCCAGGGGATGGTGCAGGTTACATTTGGCGTCTTCGGCGTTTACGCTGCTTATTTCGCAGCCCATTATACGGCACGTTTATACCAAAAGGATTCTACAATGGCAGGAATGACCGCCGTGATCGCTATTCTATTTTGTGCTTACGCTAATACTGTTGGGAATGTTTCTGAGCAACAATCACCATTTTCGTCAAGTTTATTACGGGTAAATGGGGTCTTTATTGCTCTACTAATTGGTTATGGGGTAGGACAGGTCTTTCACTGGCTTGGTAACGATTATGCACCTGTTAGGTATGAACATGCTCAACGCATACAGCGTAGATCTTGGAATGCTCTTATTCCGATTTCTGTATCGATCGGGATCAGTATAATTTTAGGTGTCCTCATTTATGAACTACAGATAAAAATGCTTAATTCTGGTAGTTTTAAGTTATTGGTTAGGCGCATTCAAGGAACGAATAACTTGGGGGAAGTTTTACTTTTGTCAGTTGTGGTAATGTTTCTTAGCTGGCTTGGGATAGGTTACCCCTTAAATTCCTTGTCAACTTCGATTAATAGTGGTTATACTGCCGATAACCTGACCTATGCTTTACAAAGAGGTAATTCCTGGAATGTACCCTATAAATTTTTGGGTAGTTCCCTGATTAATACTTACGGAACGATGGGTGGAGCAAGTATTGTATTAGCCGTGATTGTGATTGTTCTTTTAAGAAAAGAACATAAAGAAATTGAATCTATTGCCCAAATTAATTTATTACCAGTAGCCTTTACGTCAGTTTTAGGGTTTGCGGTTGGGATGCCAATTATTTTGAATCCGCTTTTTATGCTGCCAATGATAATTATTCCGTTAATTAATATGACCCTTGCGGCCGGAGCAATTGCTGTTCATTTTATTCCCGTTTGTGTTTATCCTGTATTGAAGGGAACTCCTGGGATTTTAATCGCGTTTTTTGGGACAAATGGTAACTGGACAACCTTGCTTTTTTCACTACTTTTGTTTGTAATAGATGTTTTAATCCTCATTCCTATTATTAGAATTGGTGAAAAAGTTGAGCTTAACTTAGAAAAAGAAAATCGAAGGAATGATTTAAATGCACAAAAATCATAATTTTAAGTGGTTAATTTTGGTTTTATTGCTTGTTGTTGCGTTAGCGATTCCTGGCTATTTTTGGATGAAAAAATCTAACCATGCAAAGGCTGAGCGGCAGAAGTCACTTATGTCTCCGGTAATTATGGTACCGGGGTCTAGTGCAACGACTGAGCGTTTTAACCAGTTAATCGATGAGCTTAATCAAGCTACGTTAAATAAACACAGCGTGCTCAAAGTTAATGTTTCTAGCACAGGCAAGCTTTCTTATAAGGGCACAATTGCTAAAAATGATTTAGAACCTTTTATTATTGTGGGTTTTGAAAATAATAAGGATGGTTATAGCAATATTAAGAAACAGGCTGGTTGGCTAGATAAGGCGTTTGATTCACTCGCGCATAATTATAAGTTTAATAATTTTAAAGCCTTTGGTCACTCCAATGGGGGCCTTATATGGACTTACTGGCTAGAACATTACTATGCAGATTATTCAAATGAAATCACGATGAAACGACTGATGACCTTAGGTACGCCATATAATTTCAATGAAAAGAATATCAATAATAAGACGCAAATGCTGGAAACTTTCATTAAGAATAAAAAGAAGATTCCTAAGAATTTAATTGTTTATTCTCTTTCTGGGGGTAAAAATTACGAGTCAGACGGAATTGTACCAGAATCTAGTGTTGCTGCTGCTAAGTATATTTTTCAAAATCAGGTAAAGAATTATACAGCAATGACCGTGACCGGTGCGGAAGCCGATCATTCGGACTTGCCGCAAAATAGGCAGGTAATTCAGGTGATTCAACAATATCTGCTTAAACCAGGAAATAAACAAGAAAAGCAGTTAGGTCAAAATAAGAGAAAAAATAGGAGAAAAAATATTAATAAATGAAGTATCAAAAGAGACCAACACAAATTGAAGTAATCGGTGGCAGGGTTAATAATTTAAAAAATATTAATGTGAATATTCCTTTGCACCGCTTTGTTGCTATTTCTGGACTCAGTGGTTCGGGTAAGTCTTCTCTAGCGATGGGGATTTTATACTCTGAAGGTGCGCGCCGTTACCTTGATTCATTAGCAACTTATACCCGCCGGCGAATCAGCCAGGTAGGAAGAGCGCAAGTCGATGAAGTGCGCCATATTCCGTCAGCTTTAGCCTTGCGCCAGCGTCCCACGGTTCCAGGTGTACGTTCAACTGTTGGAACGGTTACGGAAATCTTTAATATTCTGCGTCTGATCTTTTCAAGATTGGGGTCACCAGTTTGTCCTAATGGCCACCAGGTATCACCTACTATTAAGATTGCTGAGGCAATGGATTTAACAGGTGATGATATGGGAAAAATCACCTGTCCTGTTTGTGGGGTAAAATTTTATGCTTTTAGCGCTGAAGATTTTGCCTTTAATTCCGATGGCGCATGTAAAAGATGTCAGGGTCTGGGAACAGTAGAGCAAGTTGATGATAATAAAATCATTGCCGATGAAAATCTATCCCTAGAAAATGGTGCGGTGGCTACCTGGCAGATTCCTGGTCGAAATTGGATGTGGCGCATCGCCCGTGAATTAGGTGTGCGTACCGATATTCCGTATAAAAAATTAAATAAACACGAAAAAGATATTATCCTGCATGGGAAAGAGCGAAAGGTACCGGTTGATATTCCGTCTTCGACTGGCCGGGTTTATCATCTGAATGCCCTTTATGAGAATGCTTATAATGCCGTAGAAAATTCACGTAAAACGACTAAATCTGAACGTGGACTTATGCGGATTAATTCCTTTTATAAATTTAGTACTTGTCCGCGCTGCAAGGGTTACCGGATCGATCCTAGTCGTTGGGGGCAACTAGTTGCCGGTAAAAACATCATTGAGGCAGAACATCTTACTTTAGATGAACTACCTCCTTACATGGAAGCAATTAAAAAATGGTTGCCAACCAATATGCAGGATTTGGCTGATAACTTGACCGGCGAACTTTTACACCAGGTACGGCCACTAATTAAATTGGGCTTAGATTATTTGAGCTTAGACAGGCAAGCTAATACCCTGTCTACCGGTGAATTACAGCGGATCCAGTTAGGCAGGACACTTAGAACGCAAACCACTGGTGTTTTGTATGTTTTAGATGAACCATCTGTGGGCTTGCACCCTGACAACGTTTCAGGTCTGATCGAGGTCTTTCATGAATTGGTTAATCAAGGTAATTCCTTAGTTGTAGTCGACCATGAAACTTCAATTATTTCTGCGGCTGATTGGGTTGTAGAAATAGGTCCAGGATCGGGCAGCGAAGGTGGACAAATTATTGCACAAGGTACGCCTAAAGCAGTAGAGCAGGATCCGCATTCACATATTGGTCCATATTTAACGGGGAATGCGCAGCTTTATGTCCGTAAACGTGCAGATAAAAAAGACATGTTTAAGGATGGCAAAATTAGTTTCTCGGTTACGAAGCACTTTAATTTGCATAATGTCCACACGGAGATACCAATCGGCCGGTTAACTTCTATCACTGGCTTTTCCGGAGCTGGTAAAACTTCCCTGATTTTAGATTCACTTCTACCAGCTTTGAAAGCTGAAGAAGGTAAGGAAGAAAGTCCAAGTTGGGTTAAAGACTTAGTTTCTGCTGGTATTAAAAATATTATTAGTGTCGACGCGACGCCAGTAGGGAAAAATCAACGCTCAACTGTGGCTACTTATACCAATATTATGACCCAGTTGCGTAAACTCTTTGCTAAACAACCACTTGCTAAGAAGTTAGGCTATACTGCAAGTCATTTTTCTTATAATAATAAAGAGGGGGCCTGCCCTACCTGTGGTGGTACTGGGACCATTTCGATGGATATTCAGTATCTGCCTGACATGGTGGAGATTTGTTCAACTTGTGGTGGCCGTCGCTTCAACCAAAAGGTATTACGGGTTAAATGGCATGGTATGAGTATTGCTGATGTTTTAGATTATTCCGTTGACGATGCGCTCAAAGAAGCTATTTTTGCTGATCAGCCTAGGATTAAAAAGACCGTCCAAACACTGCATGATATGGGCTTAGGTTATTTGCACTTTGGTGAATCTACCCCGGCTTTATCAGGTGGTGAGGCACAGCGAATGAAGCTGACCAGCCATATTCACCGCAGCCAAAAAGGGACATTGTTTGTGTTTGATGAACCTACGGTGGGTTTACATCCATATGATGTCCGGACTTTATTGCAGGTATTCCAAAAATTAATTGATCAAAAAGCTACTATTATTACGATTACACATGATCTTGATATCATGGCTAACAGTGATTATATGATTGACATGGGGCCACGTGGTGGTGATAAAGGTGGTCAAATTATTGCTTCAGGTCTACCTGTGGATATTTCTAGGAATAAGGCTAGTTTAACGGCAAAATATTTACGGGCACACTTAGAATTGTACCAAAAGTAGTAAATTTACTAGATCTTGTGAACACTATAAAGCATTGTTATATAAGCATTAATAAGCATAATAATTATTATTTCACAAATAATTTAAAAAGTGTGGAAAACTTTTCAAAAAAGACTTGCATTTTGTGGATAACCTGTTATACTAATAAGTGTAAGGAATTAGCAGTCAACTATATAGAGTGCTAATTTCAAATTCCAATACAAGGAGTGTTTGCATATATGGCATACTTTGACAACGATTTTGATAACTTATTTAATGAATTAAACGGTTCTTTCTTTGATAATGGTGGTGGCTCCGATGGTTCCATTCCTATTCACTATTCAAGTAATATTAATGGAACACCACAAGGCTTTGAACAAGGCCCACAACAGGGTAAAGGTGGCAAGCCGATTGGTGTTGATTTAGTTGAACAAGCTAAGAAGAATAAATATGATCCGGTTATTGGCCGTGATGAACAAATTAAGGCTGTAATTGAGATTTTAAGCAGACGTAAGAAGAATAATCCAGTTTTGATTGGTCCTGCCGGTGTTGGTAAGACTGCTATCGTAGAAGGCTTAGCTGAAAAAATTGCTAAGGGTGATGTCCCTGAAAAGATGAAGGACATGCACATTATTGCAGTTAATATCAACGATATGGTTGCAGGTTCTAGTCTTCGTGGGTCCTTTGAAGAGCGTCTGAAGAAGGTCATTGATAAAGCTAAGAAAGATCCTAACATCATTCTCTTTATCGATGAATTACACAACATTATGGGAGCAGGTTCTACTGACTCTGAAAATAACAACGGTGACGCTGCTAATATTTTGAAGCCGGCACTTGCTAGTGGTGATTTGAAGTTAATTGGTGCTACTACTACCAGTGAGTATCAAGAAATTGAAAAAGACGCAGCTCTTGCTCGTCGGTTCCAACCAGTTCAAGTTCCAGAACCTTCATCTAAGGTAACGGTTAAGATTTTGGAAGGCTTGAAGAAGAAGTATGAAGACTTCCACCACGTAAAATATGATGATGACGCATTGAAACTTGCAGTTACTTTGTCACAAAGATATATTCAAGGACGTTATTTACCAGATAAAGCCATCGATTTGATGGATGAGGCTGGTGCTAAGAAGTCTTTGACAGCTGCACCACGTGACGAAGATGGTATCAAGAAACGGATTAAGTCTCTGAAATCTGAAAAAGCCGATGCGGTTAAGAGTGAAGATTACGATAAAGCCGGTGATTTAAAGAAGAAGATCGATAAATTACAAGACGACCTTAAACATGTTGATAAGAGTGCTGATACACCAACTGTCACTAAGAAGGATATTTACTCTTTGATTGAAGAGGAAACTAAGATCCCGATGAGTGAACTTCATGCTGATGAGGGGCAGAAGAACGCCGACTTGGCTAAGAACTTGAAGAAAGTTGTTATTGATCAAGATAAGGCTATCGATGTAATTACCGATGCTATTGCTCGTAAGCAAGTCTTTAAAGATAATAACAGACCTACTGGTTCATTCTTACTCACTGGTCCTACCGGTGTTGGTAAGACGGAATTGGCTAAACAATTAGCTATCCAATTATTTGGTAGTGAAAAGCACTTAATCCGTTTGGATATGTCTGAATACCAAGATGAGATGGCTGTTAACAAGTTGATTGGTTCTGCACCAGGCTACGTAGGCTATGGTGAAGGTGGTCAATTAACTGAAAAAGTTCGGCACCAACCATATAGTTTGATTTTGTTTGACGAAATTGAAAAAGCTAACCCACAGGTATTCAACGCATTACTGCAGATTATGGATGATGGTCGGTTAACTGATGCTCAAGGCAGAACTGTTTCCTTTAAGGATACTATTCTGATCATGACTTCCAACGCAGGTTATTCCGATAAACTGCTTAAGAACGGTAAAGTTGACCATGAGAAGTTGATCAAGGCTCTTGAAACATACTTCAGACCTGAATTCTTGAACCGTTTGGATGCAATCGTACCATTCAACTCATTGACTGAGAAAGATATGACTAAGATTATCGATATCTACCTTAAGAAGATGTCCGATGTTCTGGCTAAGAAAGATGTCAGTGTTGAGGTTTCTCCTGAAGCTAAGACATTCTTGGCAGAAAAGGGTTACGACAAGAAGTTCGGTGCTCGTCCATTAAGAAGGGTTGTTGAACAAGATCTTGAGACTCCGATTGCTAAGCTAATTATGAGAAAGCCAGATACTGATAACGTTAAGTTCACAGCTGATGATAAGCACTTGTACTTAAACGGTGAGTCTGTCTTGGATATTTCTCCAAATCTTGAAGAAAAGGTTAAGAAAGACGACGCTGAAAAAGACAAAAAAGAAGATAAAGATTAATTATTAACTAAATAAGTCTGAAAACACAATAAAAGAGGTTATTCCCATGTGGATAACCTCTTTTTTTGTCCAATTTTTGTATAATAGACAGGGTATTTACATAAACGAGGAATAATATGTTTAAAAATAAAACGTTTGATATTACAGTAAAAGTTGTTTTAACGTTATTAGCTGTAGCTTCTGCGGGGGTAATATTCTTTACAGATTGGAATGGCCGCAGCGAAGCTATCTCCATAGTATATGGAATTCTGTTTTTGCTTGCCGCAATTGCTTTTTGGTTTAGTGATAAGAATAGAATAATAAAAATCATTTTAGACTGCCTTTTGGTAATTAACTTAATTATTACCATTTCACAGACAATGTCTGATATGCCATTGGGGATGATCGATGGCGGGCCTGTTGCCGCCTCTTTATTAGCAGTGTTGTTCGCCGCACCATCTGTTTTGGGATTGATTTATTTTAACTTAAGCAGCTTTCAGGATGGCTGGGACGTAATCCTAGTTTTGTTGCGGATAGTTCTAAGCTTTGTCGTGGGCTATACCTCACTCATACTTGTACTTATGTTGGCAGTTAGTGGGACGATGATTTGGCTTATGCCGCAATGGGCACAAATTGTCTTTGTTTACGGTATTTTACTCTTAGCTTTTTTGGATATTGTTTACGCAATTATTAATTGGCTAAAGTTTTATCGTGGCAAGTTAACCTGGATTACTACTAGTTTGTTTGTTATTCAAATAGTTGGTACATTGCCATTATTTGGCCCAATTAATTTTGAAAAAGTACTTTGGACGCTTTTTATCGTTGTAGTAGTTATAGCCACTGCGTATATGAATAACAGGGTTAAAGAAAGAAAAAGTAAGAAATAAATGATATATTTTTAATAATGAAAATTGGAATAGATTATTTCTTTTTGAAATAATCTATTTTTTGTGAAAGGGAGGGATTTTATGAGTGAAGATAATAAAGCACCACATTTAAAGCGGTCGATGACAGCTGGACAAATGGAAATGATCTCCCTTGGAGGAGCGATTGGTGTAGGCCTCTTTATGGGAGCTGGTTCAACAATTAAGTGGACCGGACCCTCTGTATTGTTGGCTTATATGTTTGTCGGCCTAATTCTGTATATCGTCATGCGGGCATTAGGTGAAATGCTTTACGTTGATCCTGGAACGGGCTCGTTTGCTGATTATGCCACAGAACATGTTCATCCAATTGCTGGTTACTTAGCTGAATGGGCTAACGTATTTCAGTACGTGATTGTTGGTATTTCAGAAGTGGTAGCAACTACCCAGTATTTACGTTTTTGGTGGAAAGGTAGTCCTGATTGGATTGCCGGTGTAGTTGTTATCCTATTTTTGTTATTGGCTAATTTAGTCAGTGCGAAGGCTTACGCAACGCTCGAATTTTGGTTTGCAATGATTAAGGTGGTTACCATTATTTTGATGATTATCTTAGGTTTTATGGTCATCTTATTTGGCTTCGGTAATGGTGGCCACCCAATAGGCTTTTCCAATTTATGGGCTCATGGTGGTTTCTTTACCGGCGGAATTAAAGGCTTTCTCTTTTCAATGGCAATTGTTGCCGGTTCGTATGAAGGAATTGAATTAATTGGAATTTCTGCCGGTGAAGTTTCTAATCCTAAAAAAGCGATCGTCAAGTCGGTTAAGTCCGTTCTTTGGCGAATTCTGATTTTCTACGTTGGTGCAATTTTTGTTATCGTAACCATTTATCCGTGGAATAAGTTGGGCTCAATCGGCTCGCCATTTGTTACGACCTTTGCCAAAGTAGGAATTACTGCGGCAGCCTCCATCATTAATTTTGTTGTGTTGACAGCAGCTTTGTCAGGAGCTAATTCAGGAATCTATTCATCAAGCCGGATGCTTTATAAGTTAGCTCGTGATAATGAAGCGCCTAAAACTTTTGGTTATGTTTCTAACCGAGTTGTTCCCAGTCATGCGATTCTGGGTATTACCGGTGGTATTTTTATCGGTTTTATTTTAAATGTGATCGTGCAATACCTAAACAAGTCTTTGGCAAATTTATTTGTTATTGTTTATAGTTCCTCAGTTCTGCCGGGGATGGTATCTTGGTTTGTAATCTTGCTGGCAGAGTTGAACTTCCGTAAGAAAAATCCAAAATTAATGAAAAAACATCCGTTTAAATTGCCCTTATATCCGTATTCAAATTATTTTGCTTTGTTAATGCTAACAATAATCGTTATTTTCATGTTTATTAATCCTGAAACCCGTCTTTCCGTATCAATTGGTGCAATTGTATTAATCGCTACTGCTTTGGTATATGTAATTAAGCATAGGAAAGGATAAGTTAAATTATTGTACTTTATTAAACCTTTTTTCTATAATATAAACGTTACATATAAAAAGTAAGTAAGGAGGAAGACAATGACTAAACCAGTTATTGGAATCGCAGGATCCGTAATTATTGATAGTGGTGGCATGTTCCCCGGATATCGCCGCAGCTATGTTAATGAAGATTATGTTGATTCAGTCGTCCAAAACGGTGGTATTCCGTACATTATTCCGGTTATTGAGGATGATGACGTAATCAAAGGTCAACTTGAACATGTTCAAGGCTTGATCCTCTCTGGCGGCCATGACGTTGATCCGCATTTATACGGTGAAGAGTTATTACCTAAGATTGGGGAAACTTGGCCTGCACGTGACCATTTTGACATGCTTTTGCTTAAATTAGCCGAAGAAAAAGGGATTCCGGTACTTGGTGTTTGCCGTGGCGCACAAATTATTAATGTTGCTCATGGTGGTAGTCTTTATCAAGATATCTCCTACCGTAAAGAATTGACTTATAAGCATGAACAGGGTAATACCCCAACTTTACCTACTCATGGGATGAAGGTTAAGAAGGGTACTAAGCTTGCCGAGGTGCTTGGCAAGACGGACTTTATGGTTAATTCCTTCCACCACCAATTGATTAAAAAGGTTGCACCAGATTTAATTGAATCTGCAGTTGCACCTGATGGTGTGCCTGAAGGAGTAGAAAACAAGGCAGGTACGGTTATTGGTGTGCAATGGCATCCAGAAATGCTGCACCGTAATCCTGATACCGCCTTTATGAACAACCTGTTTAAATTCGTAATTAATAACGCAAAATAGGAAGGTAATTAAATTAAAATGAATGATAATACAAAAGCGGGGGATAAATTAGGCTTTTGGTCAATTGTCTTCTTGGCTATTAACTCCATTATCGGTTCGGGTATTTTCTTAACCCCTGGTAGTGTTGTTAGTCAAGCAGGCAGCAAGTCACTACTTGTCTACTTAATTGCAGCCATATTTGCTTCGATCTTAGCAATTTCATTTGCTGCAGCTTCTAAGTATGTTACAAAATCTGGGGCGGCATATGCCTATTCTAAAGCTGCTTTTGGTGATAAAGTTGGTTTCTATATGGGTGTACTGCGATACTTCTCAGCTAGTGTAGCTTGGGGGGTTATGGCTGTTGGGGTAATCAAATCCACCATTTCTATTTTTGGTGGCGATCCTAACAATACACTCAGTGTAACGATCGGCTTTTTGATCTTAATGGCTTTAATTACGCTCATTAACTTATTTGGACAAAAGGTTGTTAAGTATGTAATGAACCTAGCTACCATTGGTAAGTTAGCTGCTTTGGTTTTGATTATTGTAGCTGGAGTGGTTCTGCTTATTACTACGGGTGTTTCCCACAATCTGAACACAGTTGACCAAATTACCCAAAATGGGCAAAAGATTGTACCAACTTTGACCACTACCGGTTTTGTTATGGCAATTGTTTCTGCTTTTTATGCATTTACCGGATTTGAATCAGTTGCATCTGGTTCAGAAGATATGAAAGAGCCGGAAAAGAATTTGCCACGTGCAATTCCTCTTGCTATTTTGGTAATCGCTGCAATTTATATTGGGGTTGTAGCCGTTGCTATGTTGGTTAATCCAAGGGCACTTATGACAACTAAACAAGTTGTTGCTATTGCCGCAATCTTTAAGAATGAAATTTTACGCGACTTCATTTTAGTTGGAGCACTTGTTTCCATGTTTGGGATTAACGTTGCTTCCAGCTTTAATGCGCCAAGAATATTAGAAGCAATGGCCCGTGAAAACCAGATGCCTAAGGCATTAACGAAGAGAACAAAGAATGACTTCCCAATTAGAACGTTCTTTATTTCTGTTGCTTTAGCAATCTTAATTCCGATGGCTTTCCAATATGATATGGTTAACCTCATCACTTTGAGTGCCATGGTAAGATTCTTAGGTTTCATCGTTGTGCCATTAGCTGTTATCCAATTCTATCGTGGTAAGAGCAAAGAAAAGGTACTTGATGCTCCTAAGAGTGCATGGACCGATGTTATTGTGCCGATCTTATCGATTTTGTTAGTTGTCTTCCTGCTAGTTGAATATAACTGGAAAGTACAATTTGGGATCGTTGTTAACGGCAAGGTTGTTGGTGTTAACTGGTATGCAATTGCTATGATGATTTTTGGTTTCATTATTTTACCGCTTATTATGTTCTGGATTTCTAAGAGTGAACGTAAAAACGAAAAATAGAATATCTCATGCAATACATGAGTTATAAAAAGTCATTCTCGTAGAGGAATGGCTTTTTTATTGTGGGTTAAAATGTAAAACCGTTAAATAGTTTGTGTAATGAATTTTTAGTCTTTGATATACTTAATAATAGGTGGTGAATAGGGATGCAGGGAGTCATTTTTTATAAATGAGGAAATTGACTAGAAAAAATTTAACGATAGTTCTGATCCTTATTATTGGTTTTGCATTAACGGCATGTTCAATAGTAAGGCATAATTCAAGAGATGAATCGAAACCCAAGGTGGTCAATCAAACTTTAACGAATAGAAAATTTAAATCTCTAAGAGTAAGAACACAAAGCAGTGCAGTTGCTGTCAAAGCCGGTAAGGAATTTGCTGTTATTTATCATGGTGAAGAAAATTTAAAGCCTGAAGTTGACCGGGATAAAGATTCTTTATCAATCGAGCAAAAACCTAAGAGATTTCATAAAAATGATAGTGAGCAAACAATAGTGGTTACGGTTCCTGAAAAGTTAACTTTAGTAAAGATCGATGCTCAAGACGGTGCCGTTTTAATTAATGATCTTAGTGCTAAAAGCCTTGCGGTTGGAAGTGAAGATAGTAAGATTACCGTTAATAATTTAACGACAACTTCAGGTACGAAATTACGAACTGAGGATGGCAATATTGTTGTAAAGAATTCACATTTTACGGGCTATCAGATAAATGCAAGTGATGGCAGAATTGAAATTGCAGGTAAAGGTATTAGTGGTGACTTTTACCGCAAACGTATTCTCAGTAAAAATGTATTAAATGCTAGAAGTGAAACTGGCAGCATTATAGTTAAATAGATAATAATGTCCTACACATTAATGTGTAGGACTTATTAGTTAGTTATAAAATTTGCATATGATCTTGTTCACATTTTGCTATCATATCTTTAGGCCATACACTGGCTTGTACTTCGCCAATATGAGCTTTGCCCAAAAGCAACATACAAAGTCGTGATTGACCGATTCCGCCACCGATAGTGTAAGGCAATTCGCCGTTTAAAAGCATCCTATGGAAAGGTAATTTAGCTCGTTCTTCACAGTGAGCCTTCTTTAATTGTTCGCGTAAGCTTTCTTCGCTGACACGAATGCCCATTGAAGAAATTTCCATTTTTTGCTGCAATGGTTCATACCAAAAAATAATGTCACCGTTTAATTGCCAATCATCGTAATCAGGTGCACGGCCGTCGTGTGGTTTACCACTGCGCTTTAATTTATCACCAATCTTCATTATGAAGACAGCTTTGTCTTCTTTAGCAATCTTATTTTCTCGTTCCTCAGGACTGATATCTGGCCAGCGGTCTTCAAGTTCTTGGGTGGTAACGAAATGAATTTCATCTGCTAAATGATAGACAGAACCAGGATAGCGAACGGTAACTTCTTTTTCTATTTCTTTAATTGCCGCAAAGATAGTCTTAACTGTGGTCTTTAGTGTCTCCTCAGTTCGTTCCCTTTTACTGATGATCTTTTCCCAGTCCCACTGGTCAACATAAATAGAATGAAAATTGTCTAGGACTTCATCCCTTCTAATTGCGTTCATGTTGGTATAAAGGCCTTCGTGCATACCGAAACCATACTTCTTCAAAGCTAATCTTTTCCATTTAGCAAGTGAATGTACGATTTCAATTGTGTCGTCTTTCGGCATTGCCTTCATATCAAAGGCGACCGGCCGTTCAATTCCATTTAAGTTATCGTTTAAACCCGTTTTCTTTTCGACGAACATGGGGGCCGACATTCTCTGCAAATTTAATTTGTCGGCGAGAATTGCTTGAAAGCTCTCTCTGATAAAAACGATCGCAGCTTCAGTATCTCTAACAGTTAAGGTAGGATGGTAATCCTTAGGTAAAATTAAACTCATTTTATTTCTCCTTTGGAAAATTTTGGAAAATTAAGGTAAAGAAAAAGCCCTTCACCCTTATTTTGCTAAGGACGAAAGGCTTTTTCCGCGGTACCACCTAAATTGCCTAGAAACTAGGCCAACTCAATAAAGCACAAACATGCTCTACCAGCTTGGTAACGTACTGGATACGTCTCGACCTACTCTAATGCTCTTATTTCGGCGAGCTGCTAAAAGTGTTTTTCAATAATTCAGGGTCTGCTAGTCTCACACTGCCACTAACTCACTGAAAGAATTAAATTATTTACTCTTCTTTTTCATTGCTTTTTAATTTATTAATAATTATTTAACATCACGTTAGTAAAAATTGCAAATAAAAAGAGGTACCTCTTTCTTAAAGTACTTCTTCTTAACTAATCGGGAAGACAGGATTCGAACCTGCGACCCCCTGGTCCCAAACCAGGTGCTCTACCAAACTGAGCCACTTCCCGTTTTATGCGCCCTGAAGGGTTCGAACTTTCAACCTTCTGATCCGAGGTCAGACGCTCTATCCAATTGCGCTAAGGGCGCAAAACATAACCGCAATTATTATAACATAATTTTCTATAATAAAAGCGTATTTAAAAACCCAGTACTGACTACCTTGCAGTACTGGATAACTTTATTCTATCGGAAATTGCTCTTTATTTCTATGTAAGACTAGGCTTTTTAACAAGAAAATAATCTAGATGAAATATGAATTTAAAAATTTAAGCTAATTATCACCATTTAAGATAGTATTTTTGACGATTACGTAGTCCACTAACCTAATTGAATTTAAATTTTTGCCGCCTGCATACGAAATTGAGGATTGTAGATCTTCTTGCATTTCCTTAAGCGTCTTTTTAATTGAACCACGGTAAGGAACGAGCATTTGCTTACCCTCAACGTTGCGGTATGCTCCCTTTTGAACTTCAGAAGCAGACCCCCAATATTGTTTGTAGGTTTTACCGTTGATCTTGATCACGTTGCCAGGAGATTCTTCATGCCCGGCTAACATTGAACCAATCATCACCATTGAAGCACCGAAACGAATCGACTTAGCAATGTCTCCGTTATGACGGATACCACCGTCGGCAATTAATGGTTTGCTTGCGGCTTTGCTGCACATTCTTAGAGCAGATAGTTGCCAGCCGCCGGTCCCAAACCCGGTTTTAAGTTTAGTAATACAAGCACGGCCAGGACCCACACCAACTTTAGTTGCATCGGCCCCAGCATTTTCTAGTTCTCGAACCGCTTCAGGTGTAGCGATGTTACCAGCGGTTAAAAATGAATCTGGCAATTTTTCTTTAATATAATGGATCATTTTGATCACGTAAACAGAATGGCCATGCGCCACATCAATTGTAATGTATTCAGGCTTAACGTTTTCTTTGACTAATTGATCAATAAAATCATATTCACTGTCTTTAATACCGACAGAAATTGAAGCAAAGAGTCCCTTTTCGTGCATTCTTCTAATAAAAGCGAGCCTTTTTTCAGGTTGGAATCTATGCATTACGTAATAGTAGCCATTTTGAGCAAGCCAAATGGCTAATTTTTCATCGATTACGCTTTCCATATTAGCTGGGACAACGGGGATCTTAAATGTTCGGTTTCCAAACTTAACACTAGTATCTGCATCATGCCGGCTTTTGATGATACTCTTGTTAGGTACAAGTTGAATATCATCATAATCAAAGGCTTCCATGCTAAAGTAATTGCTCATTTTTAAATTAACTCCTATATATTTAACCTGCCAAACGAAGGTTACTATACGAGATAAAATTTATTTTGTCAATAATAAAGTCGAACTATTAAAAAGATATTAAATAAAATAATTCGTGTTTTTCTTGACTCATGGTTGTTGAATTGCTAGACTAATTTACGTGATATTGATAGATTTTTTAAGAGGAGAAATGTAATGACAGCAGTTGCAGTTGTTGGAAGTCAATGGGGAGACGAAGGCAAGGGAAAGATTACTGACTTTTTGAGTAAGGATGCTGCTTATGCAGTCCGCTCAGCTGGTGGTAATAATGCCGGCCATACTATTGCTATTAATGGTAAGACTTTTAAAATGCGGTTAATCCCATCGGGTATTTTTGCTGCAAGTAAGGCAGCGGTGATTGGTAATGGGGTAGTTATCAACCCTGCAGTTTTACTTAGCGAGATCAATAACTTGGAAAAGAATGGGATTGATACCGGCAAGTTAAAGATTTCTAACCGTGCGCATATTATCATGCCTTATGATATTAAACAGGATGAATATCAAGAAGAAGCTAAGGGCGCTAACAAACTTGGAACCACCAAGAATGGTATTGGACCAACCTATATGGATAAAGCTTCAAGAATTGGTATTCGGGTATGCGACTTACTTGAAAAGGATACTTTCGCGGACAAATTACGTGCAAACTTAAAAGAAAAGAATGCCTTGTTTACTAAAATTTATGGTAAACCTGCACTTAAGTTTGCAGATATTTTTGATAGATATTATGAATATGGTCAAAAAATGAAAAGCCATGTAACCGATACATCAGTATTAATTAATAATGCGTTGGACAATAATGAAAGAGTTCTCTTTGAAGGTGCACAAGGCATCATGTTAGACATTGATGAAGGAACTTACCCATTTGTTACCTCATCAAATACAATTTCTGGTGGAATTGCAAGTGGCATTGGTGTTGGAGCTAATCGTTTCGATACTGTCGTTGGTGTCTGCAAAGCCTATACAACTCGGGTCGGTGCCGGTCCATTTCCAACGGAATTAATTGACAAGACCGGTGACCGGATTCGTGAAACTGCCCATGAATACGGTACGGTTACTGGCCGTCCCCGCCGGGTTGGTTGGTTCGATTCGGTTGCACTCCGTCATGCTAAGCGTGCGTCGGGAATTAATGCATTAAGTTTGAATTTACTAGATGTCTTCAGCGGTTTTGCTAAGATTAAAATTGCCACAACTTATGAACTTGATGGTAAAAAGATTGATTATTATCCAGCAAGTTTGAGGGAACTTAATCGTTGCAAGCCCGTATATGAAGAACTTCCTGGTTGGGATGAAGATATTACTGCTGCTAAGTCATGGGAAGATTTACCAGAAAATGCGCAAAAATTCTTGAAGCGTATTTCTGAATTAGTTGGTGTTCCGCTCGTCACTGTATCTGTGGGACCAGATCGTGAGCAAACGATAGTTTTAAAGAATCCGTGGGAAATGTAATTTATGCTTAAACGATATACTCGCCCAGAAATGGGTAAAATTTGGACCGATGAAAATAAATATTCTGCATGGTTAAAGGTAGAAATTGCTGCAACTAATGCCTGGGCCGAACAAGGTGAAGTTCCTAAAGAAGATGCAGAAAAAATTGCTAAGAATGCTACTTTTACCGCTAAACGTGTTGCTGAACTTGAAAAAGTGACGCACCACGACGTGGTTGCTTTTACTCGAACCGTTTCTGAAAGCCTTGGTCCTGAGAAAAAGTGGGTGCACTTTGGCTTAACTTCAACTGACGTTGTAGACACTGCTCAAGGTCTGTTACTTAAGCAGGCAGATAAAATCATTCGCAAAGACCTGCATGATTTGAAAAAAACGATTGCCGAAAAGGCAGTTAAGTATAAGGATACGGTTGAAATGGGCCGTACTCATGGTGTGCAGGCTGAACCAACCACCTTTGGCTTAAAACTGGCTCGCTGGTATGCCGAAATCAACCGGGATATTGACCGCTTTGAACACGCGGCTAAGGGTGTAGAATCTGGTAAAATATCCGGTGCCGTTGGAACCTTTGCTAACGTTCCGCCAGAAGTAGAGACAAGTGTGTTAAAGCAGCTGCACTTAACCCAGCAACCGGTTACCAGTCAGGTTTTGCCGCGGGACCTGCATGCTGAATATATTGCCATGCTTGCTCTAATTGCAACCAGTATTGAAAATTGGGCTACCGAAATTCGTGGTTTGCAAAGATCCGAAATTCATGAAGTTGAAGAGCACTTTCGTCCGGGACAGAAAGGTTCATCGGCGATGCCCCATAAGCGTAATCCAATTGGCTCAGAGAATTTATGTGGGATGGCACGAGTAATGCGTGGTCATATCATTACTGCTTATGAGGACGTACCATTATGGCATGAACGAGACATTTCACATTCAAGTGCCGAACGGGTTATCTTGCCCGACACCACGATCGGTGTTGATTATATGCTTCATCGTTTTAATAATATTTTGTCTAATTTGGATGTTTTCCCTAAGACAATGCTTAAGAATATGGGTAAAACTTACGGTTTAATCTATTCGCAACGGGTACTTCTAAAATTAATTGATGAAGCTGGTTTATCCCGTGAACAAGCTTATGATATGGTCCAAAAATTAGCTAATAAATCTTGGAATGAGCAAACTTCTTTTAGAAAATTAGTGGAAAATAGTGACGTTATGAATTACTTATCTAAAGCTGATGTTGCTGATGCATTTGACTACCATTACCATTTACGCCATGTTGATGAAATTTTTAAAAAGGTTGGTCTAGAATAAAAAATTGCATAAAAATAGTGTTAGGAAATTTTTCCTAACACTTTTTCTTTAGATTAAAATACCTAAAATTAAACCAATAACTTGCATGGCCTGAAAGAGGGATAGGTTCTGTGGGGCTAAATCAAAGGTTGTTGGGATGTGGTGCTTTTTATTATTTTTATCAACCCAAAAGGTCATGTCTTTAGTCTGTTTAGCGTTAAAGGCCTTAACGTTTTTAATTAATTTAGGTAAAGTAATAAATACTAATAGTTGCCATATTGGCAAAACACGGAGTATTACGGCAATTGTTACCGTTACATAAGTACCTAAAGTTAGGTAATCAAATAAACGCAGGGAATTTTTAACACCAATGTAGGATGGCAACGTATGCCGGCCATTTTGGAGGTCTGCTTTCAGATCACAGGTATTATCAGCTAGCATAGTAGCGGCATTAAAAAATACCTCAGGCAGAGATATTAGAAAAATAATTAGCAGGTTTTGTAAATTACCATTGAGGCTGAATGCGGGCCAATTGAAATTTAAGGTTGCTATTTCTTTAATTGGGGCATTTATATAAACCGTTAGGAAGGTTATGCCAAAGCCTTCAAATAAACCGGCTAAAAGTTCGCCAATCGGGGTTCGAGAAAAGGGTACCGGCCCATAAGTATAGAATACAGAGGTTAAAAGGCCGGGGATTCCGATTAAAAGAATGAACCAGTTAGTTCTAACAGTTAGCCAGATACCTAAAATACTTGCAATAAGCAGTAAAGAAAGCATGACAGCCATTGCGGTCCGTGGGGATAACTTATTTTTTCCAATAACATTATGGTTCTTCTTAAAATCATTGCTTTTGGCTAAGCGATAATCCTGAACGTTATTAAAGCCGGTAACAAAGAGGGCAATTGCACCTTGGGCAACTAGGTATATTAAGGAATTCTGCCAGTTAAAAGTATGGAAGAAGTAATAAGTAAATAGTATCCCGATTAAATAGGGCATTAAACTGTTTAACTTAGTATTGAGTCGAACCAATTCGAAAAAATCAGTCAAAGTCATTCTGTTATATTTTTGCGTTCGTTCCATATGAAAACTCCCAGATTCTAGTGTAAAAAAGTCTTTATTAAAATCATATCATAAAGGGTGAGACTAATCGGCAATATTTATCCTCTTAGTTTTATAAAATGACCTCTTAGTCAAATAAACTAGATTTAGTTAGGGAATGATAGTTTAATAAGAATAACCAATCGAGGCAGGTGAGAATCGTGAAAATAAAAATTGAACTTGATCCGAAAGTGAATGCAACTAGCATCACAATTCACGCTAAGAAAATGTCGCCTGAAATTGAGCAAATGTATCGGCAGCTGCAAGAAATTAGCAATCATCCTGATCAAATTGAGGGTAAGAAGAATAAGGTAACCTATTATTTAAACTTAAATGATATCTTGTTTTTTGAAACAGAAGATAAGCAGGTAATCGCTCATACAAAGCAAGATGCTTTCGTTGTTGCCTATAAATTGTACGAACTAGAAAATCTACTAAGCAGCCAGTTTATGCGAGTGGCTAAATCAACTATTTTAAATTTAGATCAGATTTATGCCCTGACGCGATCAATTTCTGACTGTAAGGTGCAATTTCACGATTCATATAAAACTGTCTATGTTTGGCGGCATTATTACCGTAATCTTCGTGATCGGTTAAATGAAAGAAGGTCGTCATAATGAAAAGAAGAAATATCAAACGAATATTTTGGGGAATAAGTTTATTAGCGGCAGCCATATTTTTAGTAATGGATCAGCTGCATATGTTTTCATTTCACTTAGGATTTGCCAGCATTTTTTGGACGGTAATCTTTGCTGCTACATTAATTGAAAGTCTCGTAAATAAAAGTATTTTTGGATCGGTCTTTTCTGTTGCATTCTTATTAATTGTTTATGCTAAGCCGTTAAGGATCACCCGAATTGTTCCGTGGACAATCCTGCTGGCAGCATTTCTTATTTGGATTGGTTTATACCTGCTATTTAAGAGAAGTTGGGGCCCAACGATTTATGTCAATAATAAGAAAATAAAAGGTAATTGGTCGGATCTTGGTAACAACAAGAAATTTCATGCAGAGCACGTTTTTTCTGAATCCGATGGCAGTACTGATGATGAAAATATTGTTATTAGCCAAAAATTCTCTGATGTGTCACGTTATATTCGTTCACAAAATCTGCGAACAGTAAATATTAATTCTTCAATGGGTGAAGTAAATGTTTATCTGGATGCTGCTAAAGCTGCGGGTGATACTGTTACTGTAGATATCAATGCATCAATGAGTGACGTTGCGCTTTATATTCCGTTATCTTGGCGGATTGATGATCAATTAAAGACTGGTCTTGGCGGTGTTGAAATTAATGGTAGTTCTACTGGTGATGGTCCGACATTGGTTTTAACCGGCCATAGTAATTTAGGTGACGTTGAGGTTAATTACGTATAAAGTGATACATTAGTGAGGATTTAGCTATATGAAAACAAATGATAAATTAATTGATTGGGCGATCGAGTTGCAAAGCCTTGCACAAGCAGGATTAACTTATGGTAAAGATACTTTTGATAAGGAAAGATACCAAAAAATTAGAGAAATTTCTGTTGAAATGATGTCTGAAAAATCCGGATTACCGATCAATAAGGTAAAAAATTTATTTTGTAATGAAGTCGGTTATCAAACTCCTAAAATTGCTACAAGGACTGCTATATTTAAGGATGAAAAGATTTTATTGGTAAAAGAAAATAATAATCGTTGGTCCTTGCCAGGTGGTTGGTGTGAAGTTAATTTATCTGTTGAAGAAAATTGCATTAAAGAAACTAAAGAAGAAGCCGGTATTAATATAAAAGTTGAAAAATGGCCTGAAGAATTGGAATAAAGTTTCTTCATGTAGTGTTTCTTCAAGATTTCCTTACAATACTAAAATTACTAAAGAAGCGGTAGCGGAAGTCGTTAACTCTGAAAACTATTTAAGATCAAAAGGTTTTCCAAATGTGAGAGTACGGTATTATCAAGATACTGCAAGAATTGAGGTTCCTAGTGATCAAATCACGGATTTGTTTGCTATGCGAAACGAAGTGTATAAAAAACTTAAAGAATTTGGTTTTACTTTTGTGGCTATCGATTTAGGTGGTTTTAAGAGCGGAAATATGAATCTGGAACTATCACAAAAACAGCTAGATAAATATAAAGGATA
>ENA-UOOE01001313-UOOE01001313.1-fermentation-metagenome-genome-assembly--contig:-NODE-1313-length-21307-cov-2.648315_pt1 | contig 21307 bp, 15 predicted proteins | sample MGYA00245776_ERZ724021 | MGnify/ENA primary metagenome ERZ724021 (study PRJEB28704, sample SAMN03018321) | fermentation metagenome | biome: anthropogenic terrestrial biome; feature: soil; material... | reverse complement strand
TACTCATAATCAACACCCTCTCGTGATTCATTATACGATCACGGTTTGGTGTCCGTCAAAGTGAGCATGACTCAAATATACTACTTCTTCAAAGAAAGATAGGATTGTTTAATACTAATATTTCGAAATATACTTCCTTTCATAAAGCTTTATTAGGATGTTAGAAAAGAGAGAAATACTAAGAGCTGCAACGGTTTGGGGTAAGGTTTTCTTTTTGAAACGATCTGGCTGGGAAATAGGAACATAGCGATAGTTAGTAAAATAGGAAAGGGGAATGTAACCTCAGCCATGATCCTACTTAAAGGAGGTTAAGGACAAACTGAGGAGAGAATGGAACCTGGTTTGATGATATCTTTAAGTGTCGTATATTATAAATAGATGAGGTGAAACGAATTGGAAACTCATAAAAAAGTGTTGATATATCTGTGCTTATTTGCATTTTTGGTTTTTACACAACAAGCAGGACTCGCTACAACAGCTATTGAAAAGCGTTCAATATTTCTTGAAAACGAATTTATAAAACTTAGAATCGATTCTCCTAGCTTAGGTGGAGTTGTGTCAAGCCTTATTTATAAACCTTCATGGCTTGAATTTACCGGTGAAGCTGGAGATAAAGGTGGAGGTTTATTTCGGGATCGGGTGACGCCAATCTCGAATCTCTGGAGGGAGCTGACATACGAAGCGGAAATAATTGCACAAAATGAAGATATGGTTACCGCCTTGGTTAAATCAATACCTTCTGAAGAGAGTAAAGGGGTAGAGGTAAAGAAATATTATATTTTGCGCAAGGGGCAGTCTTCAATAGAGACGAATTGGGAAATCACCAATAACGGGAGTGAAAGTATCAATATTGCGCCATGGGTTTGGTGTAATGTTATACCTGATCGCGCAGCAAATTATTACATGCCAACCGAAAAAAAAGGATTATATAAAATTTCTGGGGGACCAAGTTATGTTCCTAGCCGCAATTGGGTCGGAGCAATAGATAAAGAAAATCATGTAAGTATCTCCTTTGTCATGGATTACAATAAAGTTGTTATGGAATACGCATGGTTGGGTGGTCGTTATCGGACACAAGAATGGCTTTATAATTCAGTTGATTTAGCACCTGGTGATAGTTGGAGTACCACCTATTACACTAACATGTTACCTCTCGAAGGAGAATATTCTCTTGCCTATGCATCACCGGAAGTTTCCGTTGGCATAAAGAAATGGCAATTAGCTGCTGGAATAGAAAACAAGCTTGAAATGGAATTAAGTTTTGTTGGTTCTTTGGATGAAGTTGAAATTAAGATCGAAATTATGGGCCCAGATCTATTCGTAGTCCCCGAGACATTTAATTTGAAACTTAGTAACCAAGAGCCAGCTAAAGTTTATTGGAATTGGAAGCCTCCTGTAGAGGGAACGTATCTCTTAAAAGCAAAACTATATAAAGCTGGAAAACAACTACCGTTAGGGCAAATTATCCAAAATCCATCACCAGATGTTGAAATTCCACTAGTAGTTGGTAAATATGAAGATGATACATTATTATTTCCTGCGTGGCCTAAAAATGATGATGAAGATAAGATAGCCGAACAAAGGACAATTTCAGGTTCTATCCTATCGAAAAAATCAGATATAGCAATTTGGAGTGTTCCAAGTTTAGAGAAAATATTCTTGAATGATATAGTGGATTTGGAAAAGAGCGCATACAAGGATAGTTTAACTGTTGATTTGGCCAAGAGGGAACGAGAAGCTATTCAAGTAGTACTTTCTCCTTCAGTTGGTAAAGATTTTAAAGATTGTTATCTTACATTTGGAGAGTTTAGAAACAGTAAAAATAGCAAGCTTCTTTCTGCTGAAAGTCTGAAATATAATCCTGTGGGGTATGTTTTTACTAAAATGGGTTCGCGCTTCAGCACCGATATTCGTACGGGATATTGGCCTGATCCCTTATTAGAAACCAAGTATTTTGATGCAATAGGGGGACAGAATACTCCGATTTGGATTACGGTTTACGCCAATCCCAAAGTAGAGCCGGGTCTTTACGAAGGTAATTTGATAATAAGGACAGATAAAGAAATAATTGTTACGTTACCCATGAGTATTAATGTGTGGCCTTTTGAGTTGCCTAAAACGCCTAAGCTTAAAACTGCATTGGATTTTAAGGGGGTACCCGCAGATCAGATAGATTCATATATAGACAATTTTCTTGAACATAGAATTAGTCCTAGAAGGGCATTGGGTTACCCTTCAGCAATAACATTGAAAAGTGACCCGGATTTTTCTCTGTTCGATTCAAAAATGGAGAACCTATTGCAAAAGGGTTTGAATAATTTTATGGTTGGAGATCTAAAAAGAGATCCTCAGTTAGCGAGAAAGTTCATTGAGCACCTTAAGGAAAAGGGTTGGCTGGATATGGCATATGTTTATTTGACTGATGAACCCGGCCCATCGCAATATCCCAGAGTGAAAAAGATGGCAGAGGAATGGAAGAATATTGTACCTGAGCTCAAATTAATGGTTACAGTGACACCTATTCAGGATTTGGTGGGCTCAGTGGATATCTGGTGCAGCGGAGTTGTGGATGATTCTCAATTGGCTAAACAAGTACTAGCGCGTGAGGAGGAGCTGTGGTGGTATCATACAGATCCTCTTCATCCGGAAGCTAATTTTTTAATCGATATGCCAGCAGTTGATGCCAGATCAACTTTCTGGAAAAGCTGGCAAGGGTTTTTAACTAAAGGTTATACTGGGTTTCTTTACTCCTGGTCCACGTGGCCCGATCCTAGTCCTTGGGAAGAAACCGGCCCCTTTTTATCTAGGAATGGAGTTGAATCTCAGATTTACCCTAGTGATGACGGACCTGTTAATTCAATTCGTTGGGAAGCGATTAGAGATGGTATTGAAGATTATGACTATTGTTATCTGCTCTGGTATTTGTTACAAAGAGTAGATAAGGATGAGAGAGCGAGGGGATATGAAAAGGAAATTGAGAATGCAAAGAAACTGCTTGAATTTCCTGATCCGTTACCCGAGTATGTAGGGAAAGAAAACATTATTGAGAAAACGGAAATGTGGAGAAAAGAGGTTGCAGAAAATATTGTTTTCTTTCAAGCACTGTTAAATAAGAAAATTCATAAGGGGGTTCCTTCGAAATAGAAGTAGCTTCCTTTCAAATATTATTATAGGGTATATTTTTATGATCTCTAAAATAAACATCAACTTCTCAATTAGGCTTAGAAACTTATTTTTTCTACAGTTAGAATCAGATCCGTTGATAAAATTGGCACCGATTTTATTTAATTTGTACGATTAAGGACAGAAAATATGTACAGGCATTCCTGGTGGAAGCTAGGGTGCGAATGGGATTATGTTCTTATTCTTTCCCTGAACCCTTAAAGCAGCCAAGATAGCTCGTTTAAGGACAATTGGTTGCCCAACCAGATAACGTTGTTGTCGGTTTTTATCATGCCAATGGTATCTAGCCCTCTTTGTTTAATAGCTTTTTTTAACGTCGCATAGGTGAACCAGCTATACTAAGGATATACGAAAGCTCTGATTACAGCTGGCAAAGCGCGATCAGTCATAAGTATAGGAGCAGGGATTCTGCGCATCTTTTGTAACCAGATGTTCTTTTGCCAATTTTGGCCACCATATCGTTCAATTGGGATTTAGTCGAACTAAGCAGCGTAAAATCAACTGGAATAAAATTATGTCCGTCAGACCTGCATAAAGTCAACATTTGAAATTCTAATAAAACAGTTTCTAGTACGATCTTATAAGCTGGCTAATGCTCCACAGAATTATTTCTGTTTCATTCATACATTGAATTGTTACCGATAAGAACCTTTAAAGTGATTGATATCATTCGCGTTAGAGCACTATTTCAGGCTGCGAAAGTTGAGCTACCAAGAAGCTTATACAAATTTATTATGCTTTTAAGATACATCTTGTAGGAAACATAAGTTTCGAATTTAACGATGAAGGAATGGTGATAGTATGGTGCGTTTAGGAATTATTGGGTGTGGTGGAATGAGCGATGTGCATTCTAAGCGGTTTTACAAACTAAGTGATAGAATGAACATTACTGCAGCTGTAGATATTATCGAAGAAAGGGCACAAGAGTTTGCTAAGCAATTTTCTGAAGCTCGAGTAGCTACTAATTATAAGGAAGTCCTTGATGATGTAGATGCGGTGTTTTTAGTGTTACCGCATCATTTACACTACCCTATAGCAGTGGACTGTCTTAAAGCGGGCAAACACGTTCTTCTCGAAAAACCTATGGCTAATTCTGAAGGAGAATGTATAGAGCTAATTAACACGGCTGATCGTCTTAAAAGTGTGTTGATGATTGCGTATTGCATGCGATTCCATCCTCTTGTTGTCGAATTAAAGAGATTATTAGATGCGAAATCTTTTGGTGAAGTGTTTCAGGTGTCAATATGGACAGAACAACTAACCAAATACTATCCAGGTCATTGGGCGCTGGATCCAATGAAACTTGGCGGAGGTGAGTTGTTTAGCCATGGATGTCATTATATGGATCTTCTACTTTGGTTTTTAGGTAATCCGGTGCAGGGATTGCATCTTGGAACGAATTATGGAACTCCTTGGATGGGAAAAGAGGGTACGAGTAATGTTTGTTTAGAGTTTGAAGAGGGGAAGTTGGGCTATTATTTTGGAACATGGGGAGCTAGAGGAACACGGCTTGGTTATTCAATTCATGCTCATTGTACCGACGGGATGCTTGAAGCAGATGTTTCAAATGGGAAACTCTATTTTCATAAAGATAAGGAAAGAAAAATTTTATTAGAAACAGAGCAAGGTAAACATACAGAAAATGAGTTAGCACATTTTTTGGATTGTGTTGAAACTGGACAAAAGCCGTTAGTTGGAGGTTGTGAAGCACTTGAAAGCTTACGTTTGATTTGGAGGTTATATGAGGCTGAAAAGGAAAATAAATTTGCTGATCTTCGTGGAATAAGCTTAAAGAAGTGTTAAGATTTTTATTTATACTTCGCGATTAGAACCAGATAGGTTTATTGTTTAGATGTCGTCCGGCGTTAAGGTCAGCGTGAAATTGTTCGGTTTTTAGAAGCAACGCGAGAAGGTTTCGGAATAATGAGGCTGTCTCTTAAGGGCAGCCTCTTCTAAGTCTATTAGAACCTCATCGGTGTAATTAAAGAGGTGTTTGATGAGGAAAATAAAATGTTCACGACTATTAGGCCGTCCATTATCTTTGCAATATAAAACCCTAAAAGCAGATTCGTCGATTTTGCGGAAAACCTCATGATAAAACACTTCCGCCCATGAGTTTTTGAGTCTCTCTTTTATTTTGGGATGCATTATGGACGTTGCATCGAATAATTTAATAAGTGGCCCCCGCTTAGGTCGTCCTCCTAAAAACAGAGATTCCCAAATTCGTAAGCAAGAATACCTAGATGAAAAGGAACGAAACGCAGTGGAAGGGAAATTTGGAGAAGGAAAACGACGTTATGGGTTGGGTCTTATAATGGCATGTCTTCGAGAGACAAGTGAAACAGTTATCGTCCTGTGCATTTTTTGGTGATGAACCTTGAGCGCCGGGTGCGCTCCCTTTTTTGGCAAATTTTCAAGTTCCTTTTTCACGAAATTTATTTGGAATGTTTGGCTTAAAAATGGGGTGAATTTAGGTCACTTGAAATTATTCAGCTGACCCTATTTAACGGTAGTGATCGACTTGCATAGCCGAATTATTGTGGGATTGGCTTCTGGCACATTGAATACCGATCTTGTTTATTATGATGAGACCTCCGCAATTGAACTATTTCAGGTATTAATATCTCTGGGGATTTGATTGCTTAGTTACCCAATGTAATCGGGGAATTGTTTGCTTACGGTAGACAAGGTTGGGAGAAACCTACGCGGGGTCACATCCCCTCCCTACCCTAGGGTAGGGAGGGGATGTGACGGAACATTTTAACTAGTACCACACATTTGATTCGCTTACCAGGATTTCCCCCTGTTCTTCCACAGGTTTGGGCCGTTCCTCTTTGGGGAAATATAGGTTTTATAGCATGATTTAGCTCCCTCTGGAATAAGAACTTGAAGTAAGTCGTTGTAAAACATACGCTGAAAAGAAATTTGATCATTAAGAATTAATAAAAGGTTTTCAGAAAGTCGCTGAAAGGCAAAGGGAATAGACTGAATATTAAATGTTTCTGAGAGCGATTGCCCTTATAATTAATAAGATGTTGATTTGGAATAAGTATGAGCGGGGAAGATGTTATTGGTATAATAAATAGGAAGATTTAACCAGCTAATTATCCATGATTAGAATGTGTAAAGGCACGAAACAGAGATTACAGAATTTTACAACTTCATGAAATCGCATTCTTTAAAGGAGGATTTTTGATTATCAACCCGAATAACAATAGCATATCGTATTTTACATCATCGTAACTTTTGGAAGTTAGTGTTGTTTATTCCGCTAATTTGAAGGAGACAAAGCTTCTTTTAGTTTGAAAAGAAAAATGAGCAATTAAAAACAGGAACAAAGGATGAGTTCACTATGGTTACAATAAAAGATATTGCACAAGTAGCCGGTGTTTCAGAGTCAACTGTCTCTAGGGTGCTAGGGAAACCACTTGAGGAGTGCAACGTTAGCGAACCATTGCAAAGGAGAGTACGAGAGGTTGCTAATAAATTTAGTTATCAGCCCAACCTGATGGCAAGGGGACTCGCTACCAGTAGGACTGGAAACATAGGTCTTATAATCTATCGCTATGAGCATTTGACATATCCAGTTATGACTCAGGTAGTGGCTGGTGTTGCAGAGGCGATAAGTTATTCTGAGTATTCATTATTAATTGAGGCCATCTATCAGCCTGGGAAACAAGCTACGGATAGCCAGAAGCTAAGTGGGCTTTTCGCAAGAAGACAAGTAGATGGATTGATTATTGTTGCGCAGGAGATAGAGCCTATTTGGCTGTTGGATTTGATTAGAGAAAAGTATCCATTTGTACTATGTAATGTTCACTTTTCGGAGATTGCCGCAAACAGTGTGAGAACAAATGCTATAGAACGTGGAAAAGAGAGTATTCGTTATTTTGCAAAGTTGGGGCATCGCAATATAGCTCTCTTTCTAGGTCCGAAAAACATTCAGAATAAACCTAGCAGGGGAGGGGTAGTTGAGGGTATACATATAGCTGCATCGGAATTAGGAATAAAAATTGCAGCAGAAGACTTGATTCATACAGGCTATAGCCAAGAAGAAGCACATGATGAAACTATCAAATTGTTGAGCAAAGCGAAGCCGCCAACTGCAATTTATGCAGCAGATGACGCAATAGCTGTGGGAGTTCTAGAGGCCGCACAAAAGTTAGGTTTTGATGTTCCAGGGAAATTATCTATTTTGAGTGGTGTGGATACTTATAAAACGCAGTTAGCATCAATTCCAATCACTGCTGTCCAGATACCTTATGACAAGATAGGTTTTAAATCAGCAGAATTATTGCTGAAACGTTTACAAGAAAATGAAGAAGGTGAGAGTCAACAAGTTTTTCTTCCGTTTAATATCGTAGAAAGAAAATCATGTGGCCCAATTAATTGTGCGAGAATACTAGAAATTATATAATGTATACATGGAGGAATAAAGGATGGAAAAAGTACGATTGGGGATTATCGGGCTAGGTCACCGCGGAGTTTTGGTAGACTCCTGGCGTGAAGATCCACGGGTTGAAATTATTGCAGGAGCAGATATCAATGAGCAGAGGCTAGCTGATTTTCAAAAAGAAAATCAGGGCGCAGCTATTTTTACAGATTATCGTAAAGTATTAGCTATGGATGAGATCGATGCGGTAGCAATAACTTCACCTGATTATTGCCATGAAGAACAGGCAGTAGCAGCATTTAACGCAGGGAAGCATGTTTTTTGTGAAAAACCATTAGCTATAACTGTAGAGGGGTGCGACAATATTCTGCGCTCTTGGCAGGAATCTGGTAAAAAGTTTATGGTAGGGTTCAACATGAGATATATGAACCAATTTAGAACGATGAAAGAAATTTCCGATAGCGGATTACTCGGTGAGATAAAAGCGGTTTGGGTTCGACATTTCGTCGGTTTAGGTGGCTGGTATTATTATGACTGGCACGGTCTTAAGGAAAACTGTAATTCGCTTCTTTTGCAAAAAGGTTCTCATGATATTGATATTATCCATTGGATTACTGGTCATTATACTAAACGAGTAGCAGCTTTTGGAAGTTTGGATTATTATGGAGGTGATAAGCCCGACTCTTTAACTTGTCCAGAGTGTTCAGAGCGAGAAACATGCCCTGATCAAGGCGGGGAATTGTTCGAACAATGTGCTTTTAGGAAGGAAATTGATATTGAAGATAATAACGTAATGATCATGGAACTTGATAATGGGATAAAGGCAACTTATATGCAATGTCATTTTACCCCTGATTATGAACGGAATTATGTGTTTATCGGAACTGAAGGCAGAATGGAAAACCATCAACTTGAGGGAAAAGTTATTGTAAAGACAAGAAGAAGATTTGGGAAAAAAAGTCTTGCCGATCGGATTTATAAAGTCAAACCTGCTGAGGGTGGACATAGCGGCGCAGATCCGGTTATATGTAAAGATTTTATTGATATGATTATTAATAACATAGAGCCTGTAGCGACCCCATTAGCAGGAAGAATGAGCGTGGCAGCTGGCTGTGCAGCGGCATGTTCATTAAGAGAAGGAGGGGTGCCTAAAGAAGTAAAGCCGGTGCCCATGTATATACAAAATAACAGCTAGAGTTATATTTTGGGTGGAAAGACAAATGGTGATTAATGGGGCAAATGAGCACTCTAGAAAGAGAAGGATAAAAGCTTACACTTAATCTTGCTGAAAGTAAATTGGGGGTGGTGTATTTGAAACGTCGTCTAGCAGTACTTTTAGTTGGTTTAGTAGCTCTTTCAGTTTTTTCAGGCTGTGTAAAGAAGACTAAGAGAATCGATCAGCAAAAGAAGGATCTTATTCAATTTTGGGTTGCCGAAAATTTTGAAGGGGAGGGGAAGCAATGGGAAAAAGTTGTAGAGAAATATAACAATGATAATCCTGATGTAAAAGTAGAGCTTTCTGTAAAGCCTTGGGATCGAACACCGCTGAACGTAGCACTTCAAGCCAAAAAACCACCAGATGTTGTCTTCCATTATTTTTCAGATGAACTTCCCGCGGATGCCTATGAGGATTTACTGGATTATCTTACGCCACAAGAGAAAGAAGATTTTGGTCCCGAAATAATTCAGAAGTTTACCAATTCAAAAGGAAAAATGTACAATTGGCCATGGTTTATCTTTCAAACAGCTTGGATGATTGGCAATGGAGACTTGCTCAAACAGGCAGGTTTAGATCCCGAACAGATTCAAAATGATGGTTGGACTTGGGAGAACTTCATAAATACTTGTAAGAAAACATCAGATGGTGAAAGATACGGATATGGCGATGCGCAGTCACCGGAAACAGTTAATTTATTACTGAATGGCCTTGCAGGCCCGATAGTATCAACAACGAAACCAGTGGAGTTCAATTGGGGAACTCAAGCTGCATTAAATGTGATGAAAAATTATCGCGATTTGATATACAAGGATAAAGTAATGCCTAAGGAAGTACTGGGTATTGATGTATTTGGACTTCACGAAAAATTTCAAAGAAAAGAATTTTCGATTATCAGATCATGGATAGCATGGATTCCAGACTTAGAGGAAAAGGGTAATATTTCGAAGATATACATATTACCATATCCCCAAATGGACAATAAAGAGGTAAAACTGAATGTTGGTTCAGGTGGCTGGTCTGTTTTTAGACAAGAACCCAGTCAAGGTGAGGCTCACCTTGAGAAAGTAATTGCATTCGTTAAATATATATCCAAACCTATGGCTGGTGAGTTTATCCCATCTAACTGGAGTGGTCTGCCAGCTTCCAGAAGCGATCGTGAAGAGTTTCTCCCTCAAATGACGAAAGATGATCCTAATATTGCACTTGTGGCTAAATTCTTAGAAAGCGGTAGTATGACACCAGCGCTACCTACAGTAGCTAAAAAAATGAATGAAATTGTCAAGACGTACACTTCAGAAGCTATGAGTGGTAAAATAACAGCCAAACAAGCAGTAGAAAAGTGGTCAGCAGAGGCAGGGAAATTGCTAAATTAGATTGAGCTAACAATCTATAGAGGAGATTTACAATGAATTTAAGTTTGAGAAGAGGTATTCATAACAGGGAAGCTATAGCGGGTTATCTTTTTGTAGCTCCAGTTTATATTGCGTTCATCTTATTTACATTATATCCCTTAGTAAAATCTGTGATCATGAGTTTTACCATGGTAGGAACGGAATATGTAGGTTGGGTTGGCTTGCAAAATTATGCAGCCGTGTTCAAGGATTACGCCTGGTGGCCATCGGTAAAGAATACAATTATTTATTCGGCGGTTGTGGTTCCGGCAGCCATTTTCATTCCATTTTTTTTAGCGGCGCTGGTCCGGCTGATGACACCAGCGGCTCAAACAATTGCCAAGTCATGTCTTTATCTGCCCCAGGTTAGCTCGGGTTTAGTGATGTCTTTGGTCTGGTTTTGGATTTACGATCCCTTCAATGGTCTCATGAACTATTTAATAGGGAAAGTTGGCATTCCGCCTCAGATTTGGCTGGGTGATGCAAATACGGCACTTTTGGCGCTTATCTTAATGTCAGTCTTGGCAGGGCATGGTTCTAATATGCTCCTTTATTTAGCTGCCATGGGCGGGATTCCTAATACATTATACGAAGTAGCAAGACTTGAAGGCGCGAATTGGTGGCAGACTTTGCACAATATTACCTGGCCGCTCCTCAGGCCCACTGTCCTTTATGTAATGATCATGTCTATTATTAGTTCTTTCCAGGTTTTCACTCCGGCTTACGTAATGACCCGCGGTGGACCCGGCCTTGCAACTTCAACTGTTGTCTATAAGATTTTCAACGACTTATTTACCTACTTTTCTTTCGGTATAGCTACAGCTGAGGCGTTACTTTTGGCAGTGGTTATAATTGGCATTTCTCTGATTCAATTTCGCTTTTTTGCATCTGATGTGGAATATTGAGGTGATAACATGCAGAATAAAGTAAGTGACATTTTAAAGAAGGTTCCAGCTTATCTGTTGGTAGGAATCTGGATTGTTATTGCCTTAACTCCCTTATTGTGGATGGTTTCAACTTCCTTCAAAGGGGAAACCAGTCTCATGTCAACTCCGCCTAAGTTAATACCGGATCCATTTAGCCTGGAGAACTATCAGAAGCTCCTAGAGCAGCCTGTGTTCCTTTGGGTCAAAAACAGCGTGTTTGTAGCAACAATAATTACGCTTGAAGTTGTGATAGTAAGTTCCATGGCCGGTTATGCTTTCGCGAAGTTGCAATTTCCTGGTAAGAACTTTATGTTTTGGCTCTTAATAAGTACCATGATGATTCCAGGGCAAGTGACTTTAGCTCCGCTATATGAGTTAGTTATGAACTTTGGCTTTTTAGATAGTTTTAAGGCTTTGATTTTCCCTCCTATGGCAGCGGTATGGGGTACGTTTCTGCTTAAGCAGTTCATTCAAACCCTTCCATCTGAACTTATAGATTCAGGTAGGGTAGACGGCGCATCGGAGTGGCAGATTTTTAGCCGGATCATTTTACCTGTAGCCAAACCCGGGCTTGCAGTGTTGGGGATCTTTACCTTTGTTGCGCACTGGAACGATTTTATGTGGCCCTTAGTAGTGTTGAAAGATCAGAGTAGATACACTATCCAGTTGGGTTTATCAGCTTTTCGCTTTGAACATACAACAGCCTATGGCCCGATGATGGCAGGTGCGACACTTGCAGCTTTGCCCATGGTGATTATTTTCCTTCTGCTCCAAAGATATTTCATGGAAGGGTTAACGGTAGGAGCGCTAAAAGGATAGGGGGGGATAACGTGAAAAAGTGGAAGATGCTGTTTCTTTTTCTGGCAATTACTTTTACAGTAAATTTAAGTTGTTCTGCGAAGCAGGTAGCAATATTTGGTTGGTATACAAATTCGTGGATAAATAATGTTTTTGCTCCAGCTGGTATTGATACTATAGCGTCAAATATTTTAGAACAACCAGCAGAATGGGGAAAATATCCCATGGTAGTAATAACCCAGGGTAGTGGTTATCCCAAGTTTGATGAAAAAGCAAATAATGACGTGTATAGTTATATCGAAAAAGGAGGGATTTTAATACTAACTGGTGCTGCCTCAGGTCAAATGGGAACAGGACCTAAAAGCATTCTGGATATTAGCCCAAAAGAGAAGTGGTTCGGAGCGGAATTATATGCTTATGGAACCAAAACTCCCTTTGTAGTTGTTAATAATGAACACCCGCTTGTATCTCATTTAGAAGTAGGTCGCGAATACAATTGGGAAGGTCTTGAACCAGGATTACGAGTTGGTAGACTTACCAGCGGAAAATTGCTTGTTGGCTCTGAAAAGGGTGCTGCTATTTTTTTTAATAAAGTTGGGAAAGGACAGTGCATCTATTTGATTGGGAATCCACAAGGCATAGATGATGCTGAATATAACGAGGACTATGCACAAGTGGTTTCGAAAGTCGCAAAGTTAATTTCTGATGATGCAATAACTAGCAACGAAACCGAAACAAAGAAGATTGAAATAACAGGTGATCCTAATTTGCCGATAGATTCGCCAACGAATTTAGAAGCTGAAGCAGAATTAGCTAGGGTGATTACATTAAAATGGATCACCCCAGGCGGAGGGAAATCGGCAAGACGGGCTTATATGTATAAGGTTATCCGTTCTGTAGCGAAAGACTTTCCGGAAGAGCTTAGTCAGGAATTTCAAGTTAGACCTGTGGCTGTTCCGAGTCCGGCAGCAGATGAATTCGAATGGTTGGATTCCGATATAGAACCTGGCCTTGTCTATTATTATCAAGTAATAGCATATGATGAATTCTTAAATGAATCATCACCTAGCAATGTAGCGATTGTGGTCGCACCTATTCTTCCTGGGCTTGAGTAGGATGATAAGAAGGTTGGAAAACGTTAAGTTTTTAAGAACTTAAGGGAGGTCGTAATAATGTTGAGGTTTAAAAAGGCAATACTGTTGTTATTTGTTTTGGCATTTGTTGCAGTTGGAGCTAGTGTTGGTGCCCAAACTAAAAAGGTATATGTTGCAGGGTGGTGGAGGAATGATTGGAAAAATAATATACTGGAACCTCTTGGGATCGAGGCGGTAATAGGCGATTGGATTCCCCATACACAATGGGATGATTATGATACAATTATTTTCACTCAAGGTACAGCAAAGGTCGAGAAATTAACAGAGGAACAATTGCAAGAAGTGATTAGGTGGGTTTCAGCAGGAAATAGCATTATTCTTGCTAATAATTCTGCAAATCTTCTTATAGAGGCGGCAGAAACCTATAATAGGCCAGAACTCGCTCCCTTAACAGGGATCTCTTATTATAACATACAGCGTAATTTGGCAGAAAGTGCGGTCGTTTTAGACAATCAGCACCAACTAACAAACCATATGCCCAACAATATGTCCATATCCCATTGGAATTGGAAGGATGAAACATATTACTTTGCTAAGGTTACAACCGCTCAAAGACTTGTGGGGGTGAATAGCACTAAAGCACCACAGGATAAAGGATTGGTGTTTGTTAATCAAATTGGCGCAGGTAGTGTATACATAATAATTCCAACACCAAAAGCAGATGCTCCATCGGATTTTTTGACATTATGTAAAAAGGCAGTTTTATTGGCCTGCGGTGGACCTATACCCGAACCATAGTCCTATTTTTAATATGACATTAGACCAATCGTTAAGATAAATATATATTAAAAATTCAAGACACTTTGGGCAGACAAATTGATTAAAGAGGATGATAGAGAAATACTTTTATTCACTTATATCTGCATATGATAATGGATCATGAGCGATTTTTCATAACAAAAGGGCTTTCAATTGTCGAGAATGTTTTCGGTTCAATTGAATATATACTGTAAGTTGGTACTATAGGAGTACTTGGGAAAACAACGTAATGGAACCCCTTGAAGTCAATATGGCAAAAGGCGATTGGATTCCCCATACACAATGGTGCGATTATAATAAAATCATTAAAATTAAAAAAGGGGGTCTTAATAATGTTGAGGTTTAAAAAGGGAATACTATTGTTACTTGTTTTGGCATTGGTGGTAGTTGGAGCTTGTGCTGCTACCCAGGATAAAAAGGTTAGGGCTATGGGTTGGTACATGAATACATGGGCAAATAATGTGATTAAACCTTTAGGAATCACTGCGGAAGTTGGCGATTGGATTCCTGTAGCTGAGTGGGGAAAATATGACACTGTTATTTTAACCCAGGGTGTGAAAAATCCTCAAAAATTGAACGAGGAAGAATTTATAGAACTTATAAATTGGATTTCATTGGGTAATAGTATTATTTTAGCTAATAACTCCATGAATGTCATCTTGGAAACTGGTACATATAACAAGCCAGAAATAGCACCTCTAACAGGAGTGTCTTATTATAATATAGCGAAATTTGGAGAAGGTGCGGTCGTCCTTGACAATCAGCACCCACTTACAAATCATATGTCAGTGGGTGAGTCTGTATCCAATTGGAAGGATGAAGGATATTACTATGCTAAGGTTACAACTGCTCAAAGACTTGTGGGGTTTAATGGTACTGGAGTACAACAGGATAGTGGATGGGTGTTTGTAAACCAAATTGGCAAAGGCTATGTATATACTATTATTCCCGTCCCAGCTGCAGATGCACCCGTTGATTTAATAACGCTTTGTAAAAAGGCGGTTTTATTGGCCTGTGGTGAACCTATACCCGAACCATAATCCTATCTTTAATATGTCATTAGCTTCCATCGCTAATATAATTTAGATGTAGATATAAACTTTAAACCGCTGTGGTCAGACAAATTGGTTAAAGAGGATGGGAAGTACTTTTATTCACTTATTTTTGGAGATGGTTAATGGAAGTAGATACTATTTTCAGAACAAAAAAGCTTCTAATTAGCTTTTGATTGCTAAGGAAAAATGTTTCAGTTTGGGGGGGGAAGAGTGAATAAAGTTATTAAATTTGTTGCTATTTTCCTTGTGTTGGGAATATTTTTGGTTCAAGCAAATATATACTGTGAAGCTGGTACTAAAAGGGTATATGCCGCAGGGTGGTATAGGAATAATTGGAAAAATAATGTAATTACTCCTCTTGCGATTGAGACGGTAACAGGTGACTGGATTCCCCATACAGAATGGGGTGATTATGATACTATAATTTTCACTCAAGGTACTTCAGGTGTTGAGAAACTAACAGCGGAACAATTCCAAGAAGTGATTACTTGGGTTTCTGCCGGCAACAGTATTATTTTTGCAAATAATAGCCAAAACTCGCTTATTACTTCGGCAGAAACGTATAATAAACCAGAACACGCACCTTTAACAGGAGTATCTTATTATAATATAGCGAAATTTGGGCCAAGTGCTATTGTCTTGGATAATCAGCATCAATTAACTAACCATATGTCTCTGGGTGAGTCTGTAGCGGATTGGAAGGATGAAGGATATTACTATGCTAAGGTTACAACTGCTCAAAGACTTGTGGGGTTTAATGGTACTGGAGTACAACAGGATAGTGGATGGGTATTTGCAAATCAAATTGGTGCAGGTTGTGTATATACTATTATTCCCACTCCAAATGAAGAATCCCCTGCGGATTTTTTAACATTATGTCAGAAGGCAGTTTTATTAGCCTGTGGGATGCCATTACCAGTTGCGCCAACCGATATTTCTCCAATTAGAGATAATTCGGGTAAGATAACACTATCGTGGAGTCCTTCTCTAGTTTCCGAAGGCGGAGGAGCGATAACCGAATATAGAATTTACAGAGACAACCAACCAAATGTCACTTTAGCTTCTGAACTGGTTGCCACCATTGAGGTTGATGAAACTTTTCAACCAATGTGGGAGGATACCACCCTCCAAAGCTACCAGGAGCGAGGTCAACAATATTACTATGCTTTCATGGCAGTAGATTCACACTCTTTTCAAAGCGACTTATCAGCTACAGCAGCTGCTCCTGCATTGCTAGGTACTGTAAAGGGCAAAGTGGTGAGGACAGAGGATATTGCAAGTGGTATTCAAAATGCAGAGGCAATTCTTATAGATTTAGAAACAGAAAGCAGACAGAGTTCATTTACGGATGCCTTAGGTTTTTATAAATTTGATAATGTAATAGTAGGTGAATACAAGTTATCAGTAAGAGCACCGTTATATTTAGTTCAAGAAATTGATGATCTAACAGTTACTGCGAATGCAATAATTCAAGAGGATTTTCGGTTGATTAAAGATGAAAGAGAAAGTGCTCCTCCAACTGAGTTTGAAGCTATTGGCCCAGATATAAACCCTGGAATTATCGAATTAAGTTGGAAGGCCCCTTTAGGCGAACCGGAAGCATACTTTTTTAAGATCTATCGAACCCTTGATGCTGCTTTGCTCGAAAACGAAAACTATAAGGCGCTTGAGCCTCTTAAAGAGTTAGGTTCTCCTCAGCAGCCATATCCACCTGGGTCGTTGATAACTTTGAATGATTCTACGCCTATTACGGGAAAAACATATTATTATTTAGTGACAGCTCTAACTGGTTCGATGGTAGAATCGGATCCGAGCGAAATTAAATCAGCTTTTGCAGTTCCGGTGGGAAAACCTGAACAAATAAGCCCATGTAACGGAGAACCAGTAGAAGGTTCAATTGTTACTTTCAAATGGTCTGCTATTAGTAACGCTAAAAGCTATATTTTACAATATGCAGATAATCCAGAGTTTCACAATGCAATTAAAAAAACGATAGCTGCTACGCAAACACAATTTGTGCAGTCAAACGTAATAGAAGGAAAGTGGTTTTGGCGTTTAGCTGTAGTACTTGACTCCGATGCCCAAAGTGATTTTTCCACAACTTATTTTTCGACAGTTTCTGCAGATCCTGAAAATGTAGGAGCAGCATTTTTTACCATCACTCCAGAATATGTGATGGATAATGATTATGCAACTTTAACCTTCGTATTAAACCAACCTTCGGTAGTAAGTTTGGCCGTGTATGATCCGAATGGTAGGCTAATAAAAAGGATCATAAATAAACAACAACTTAATAACGGTATTCACAGTAGGGTATGGACTTTAATGGATGAAAAAGATTTGGGTCTGCCCAATGGTCTTTATATGGTTTGCCTTACAATGGAGGATACCGCAAACAATGTGGTCCGCGTTCGCAAAGGGGTAGTTTTATATAAGTAAGGGGGGATGCTTGTGAAACCGCGTTTTTTATTGCTATTGCTTTTTACCATTGCTTTTTTGCAGTTTGCTGATGCAGCTTTTGAAATTGAACATTTGGGGACAAGAGCAGTAGGTATTGGAGGCATACGGGCTATAGCTGATGAACATTCCAGGGGATTAATAAGCAATCCCATAGGAGCATTAACTGTTAATAAATTTACTGCTGGCGTGACGCATCAAAATCTTTTTAGCAGCTGGGCTTCCCTTAATGGTTTCAATGCCTCTTTTCACAATAAAATGGGAGCATTTTCTTGTGGCTATTTAGAGCTTTCGCAAGAGGAATTGAGTTATCGGGAAAAACTAATTAATATTAACTATGCAACGAAGGTAAGGAGGTTAAGCTTAGGCCTTGGATTACAGGTAACGAAAATGATTCACCGCTATGGTGGCGGAGATGGTAAATCTCTGAACGTTGCGATGCAATTTGACGTAAACCCCAGATATAAATTGGGGATATTGGCTACCTCAGCAATTAGTAAGAATAATTACGAAACAGGCAATACTGATAAAAAACCTACTGTGATCTCTCTCGGCAACTCGGTAGATATAACAGAAGATACGAATTTCAAACTGGAGATTGTTAATAAAACAGGCTTAAGGTTAGGAGTTGAAAAGCTCCTTGGTAAAAATTTTATAATCAGGGGAGGTGTAAACGAACATAGCACCCCGACATTTGGATTTACATTACAAAAAGATAAGCTGTGCTTTGAATATAGTCTCTTGATGAATGAGGGAGGCTATAGTAGCCTTTTAAGTATCATGACGAATCTGTAGAGCGAAAGGGGGTATGATTTATGCAAAGGAATGCAAATTTGATATTGATTGCTATCTTTCTTTTATTGAGTTGCGTTTGTTCGATAGACGCGGCTAATTTTCAAGTTCGCGGCTATCTTTCTCATAAGTTATATTATACTCCAGAGAGGCTTTTGGATGGCGGTGTAACGGCTTATTTAGTTCCTGAAATAAATATTGCTACACCGGTTAAAGCGTATGTGCAATTGGGAGAGTTATATGCCGGATCTTCTATCTATACGCCGACTTCCAGAGCAATTAACTTTACCATGAGAAGAGCATTCGTTACACTCAGGGATCCGATCTTTCCGAATTGGGATAAGAACTTTTTGATTTCTATTGGAGATGTGTCTGTGAATTATTCGTCTTACACTTTAAGACTTGATGGCTCAACAGGAAACCCAAGGAAAAAGGGAGTTACAATTTCCTTTCCAACTAGTAATGATTTTGCCTTAGAAAGCTGTTTTTTGTGGGATCTAACCGATCCAAGTCCTCAATATAGCTATATTTGGGGATCGAAGCTGAGGAAAAAAATGTATGGTATAGAACTGGAGGGTATTTATGTTTCTGCGGATGAATGGCAACGTAGTGAAGACCCAGCGACAAAGGTATGGGAATATCAAAAACTAAAAACGCAAGATGCTGTATGGAGCCTAAATGGGAAAAAAAGGGTTAGTCCTAATCTTGAGTTTGATGTGTTGGTGGCTAATAATCGGAAGCTACTTGTGAATGAAGAAGTTGATTCTGCGGCTGCGAATCTAATTCAAGTAAAATTATCCGGTCTAGGGGGACTAAATCTCGATTTAAGCGGCTGGAATTTTGATAGTAATTTTGAACCTAAGCATAGGGATCACTATAGATTTTGGAATTTGGCTGAAGATGGCTATGGTAATCTTGTAGATAGATATCAGGGGAAGATTGGTTTTGGCTTTAACATCTTCGGAGGAGCGGGGAATGTCAGAATTAGTAATTTGGGATACGAACATTATGTAAAGTCAAAAGATGAAATTGGAGATAAGAGTTTTGTACAACTTACTTTGACACATAACAAATATAGTTATAGCGGAGGCTATAGTTTTGAAACAAGGAACTATGTCAATGTCCACGGGATTGAAAACGAAAAAACTTTTAGGAAGCGTAATTTTGGTGTTTCGCGAAACATCAACTTTGCTGGGTTGAAGTTAAATGCTAATGTTTTTTGGGATCATAGCAAAGATAATATAGCCGTAAGCCCTACAAGGGGTTTATATGTAAAGAAACAGGGGCTATCTATTGATACGACTCTACCAAAGGGAATTATGCGGGGGACAAATATTGATTTGACAGTACAAAAACGGGAATATCAGGATGAAGTTAAGCTGGACCTCCTTTGGAAGATTACCTATACTTCACCTAGAGGATTAAGATTTATTTGGAGAGGGGCCTCTCCTAACGATATTTGGGATGCAGGGAAGCATTTAGACTATGTAGATAACCTTATTCAAATTAGTCATGTTGTTTATTTTTAAGGAAAGAGGTAAATCTATGAAAAGGAGCATAACGTTATTATTCGTGCTATTATCACTACTGTTTTTTTGTTTCACGGCATTGGCTAAAGATATGAACGTTTTAGTGAGGTATCAGACTGAAGCATTAGATGAAGCAAAGCTATTGGGTTCAATTTTAACTAAGAGCCTTGGTTATACAGTTCTTATAGTTGATGATAAGTATGGAGATGCCTATGGACAAGGAAGTTTTATGATTCATGTAGGCTTTACGAAACTAGCTGTACAAGAGGGTTTAGATGACGTTAGTATCCTTTCAAGTTTCGGCTATAGAATAAAGAGTATCGATAACGAAAACATAGCAATAGTTAGTAAATCTAAACAGGGTTTAGGTTATGCTGTCTATGATTTTTTGCATCGATTTGTTGGTTATCGTTGGTTTATGCCCGGTGAGCTAGGAGAGATTATTCCAGAGCGTAATGAATTAGCGCTCTGTGCGAATGCTGATTTAATCGAAAACCCATCATTTATTACGTTTAATAACGCCCTAATGAACGGTGGTAATCAGAGTTATTTAAGATCCTCAAGGGTAACACTACTTGCAACCCATAATTTAGGAAAGATATTTCCACCTGAAATATTTGGGAAAGATCATCCAGAATACTATCCATTTATTAATGGGAAAAGAGTAGTTCCTCCAGACGGTTCGGGGGGGCAATGGCAACCCTGTGTGTCAAATCCCGATTTGCCGGAGATAGCCGTTGCTTGGGCAAGGGATTATTTCTCTAGAAATCCAGATCGCATAGGTTTTTCGCTAGGAGTTAATGATGGAGGGGGTGATTGCCATTGTGAAAACTGCCAAATGTTGAAAGAGCAATATGGTAATCAATATATACCGTTTTATAATAAAGTTGCGTGTTTCATTAGGAAAGAGTTTCCAGATAAGCTAGTTGGATTTATAGCTTATGGAGGCGCTTACGATCCACCTGTAAATATTAAACTTGAACCTAATCTCTATGTGGAAATTACGAATCCATTTCGTGATTCTGATAAATACATCACAGGTTGGCTTGAAGCTGGTGCTAAAGCGATAGGTGCATATGATTATCTTTATGGTGCTGGATATATTGTGCCAAGGCATTATCCTAATGTACTCGGACAAAAATGGAAACAAGCATATGAAGAATACGGCTTAAAAGGCGCTTGGCTTGAAAGTAGCACAAGAAATTGGTTTTTTGATGGACCTAGACAATATGTTCTCAACAACCTTGCTTGGAATATCTATGCGGATATTGACGAATTATTAGACGATTATTTCTTGAATTTTTATGGTGAAGCTACCGAGCCTGTAAAAAATTTCTTTGCGCATATAGAAGAGGTCTATAGTAGGAAAGTTGATCCCTATTACCCCATGGCTGATCGGGCAAAAAGCGTACAACTCAAAGAATATACTTTTGCTGATGTTGACACATTAACTAGTCTTCTGCAAGAAGCAAATGCTGTGGCTCAGCAGCCCCAAGTGAAGAAACGAGTTCATTTGTTGACAAGAAGTTTTGAGTTTTCCAAACTTAATATATTCATAGATCTATACATAAGAGAGCTGGCATCAATTAGTATAACACTTAACTTTCGCAGATGATAAACCATCAAAAAGTATTGATATATCAACGATTTT
>ENA-UOOE01001312-UOOE01001312.1-fermentation-metagenome-genome-assembly--contig:-NODE-1312-length-21317-cov-4.649045_pt1 | contig 21317 bp, 18 predicted proteins | sample MGYA00245776_ERZ724021 | MGnify/ENA primary metagenome ERZ724021 (study PRJEB28704, sample SAMN03018321) | fermentation metagenome | biome: anthropogenic terrestrial biome; feature: soil; material... | reverse complement strand
GCACGAAAGTATGGAGGGAAGCAGACAGATTCTTTCCATCTTCCTCAAAGACGAAAGCGAAAGCGCCGTCGTACTGAAAGAAACCGGAAAAGTGATCGGCTCCTTTGGTCTGTACTGCGACCGGCTCGGCCACAAAGCCCTCGGCAGCGGGCGGGAAATCGGCTATGTGCTTTCCCATGACTACTGGGGCCACGGGCTGATACCGGAAGCGGTGCGCCGCGTCATCCGTTTTGCGTTTGACGAGGTGGGCCTCGATTATCTCTCCATATCGCATTTCCCATTTAATGGACGCTCGAAGCGCGTCATTGAGAAATGCAGATTCCGCTATGAAAAAACAGCACAGGCAACCTACCGTAATTACCGCGGTGAAATGCTTGCGGAAGTCTGCTACTTGCTCACCCGCCAAGATTACCTTGAAAACCGGGAATTTTATCAGTCCTAAATCAGGCAGCCGTCCAGTTCTGTCCCCTGCTGTGCCGCAATAATATCCCGCACAAGCATATCAAGGTCGGAACGGGTACAGAGGGAACCAGCGCGCTTCCGGAATTCTGCGGCCCCACGGATTCCTTTCAGGTACCAGGCAACGTGTTTGCGGGCCTCATTCATTGCACGGGTTTCCCCTTTATAGCGGCACATGAGGTCAATATGCTGCACCATTACAAGCATCCGCTCATAGATGCCGGGCGGCGGGACAATGCGGCAGGATTCCGTGAGATAATCATTGATCTGCCGGAAAACCCATGGGTTCCCGAGCGCTCCGCGGCCAACCATCACGGCGTCACAGCCTGTCTGCTCCAGCATAAGCGCAGCAGACTGCGCGCCCGTTACGTCGCCGTTTCCGATGACAGGGATTTTTACAGCCTGCCTGACTTTTTTAATAATACCCCAGTCCGCAGGCGGCGTATACTGTTGGGCTCGCGTCCGCGCATGCACCGCAATGGCGGCAACCCCGGCCTGTTCGCAGATTTCTGCGACTTCCGGTGCATTGATGTTTTGGGCGTCCCAGCCTGCACGCATTTTTACCGTAACGGGGACCGGCACCGCATCCACTACAGCCGCAACAATCTCACCGCAGAGCGGCGGGTTTTTCATCAGTGCACTTCCGGCACCCGGGCTGGTAATCTTCGGCGCAGGGCATCCCATGTTGATGTCAATAAAATCAGGAGAAAATTCCATGGCCTTTTTTGCAGCTTCTGCCATAACGGCCGGTTCCGAGCCAAAGATCTGGATGCCCGTCGGACGGGCATTTTTTCCCAGCTCCATCAGCTCCCGCGTTTTCCTGTCGCCAAACTGAAGTGCTTTGGAGCTCACCATTTCGCTCACCGTATATGCTGCACCAAAGCGGGCGCAGGTTTCCCGGAACGCGCGGTCCCCCGCTCCCGCCATGGGGGCAAGGACAGCCCGTCCGCTGATTTCAAGATTTCCTATCTTCCAGCTCATTTATAAAGATTCCTCTTACCGCGCGGGTTCCACAACAGCATACATGGCCATCGGGAAATCCGGTTTTATTGATGTGGTTCCGCTTTCCACAATGTTCAGACGGCTTTCATTTAATTCCCTGAAAAAAGTACCAAAGCCGACAACCCTACAGGATGTTCCCGCCAGATACAATTCCCGTCCGGTGGCCCCGTGGATTCTTTTCTGCAATTCAAATGCTCTGGATGGGTCTGTTTCCCATTCTTTCTTTCCGTCTCCTATAGTGCAGATAAGGGCAAGGCCATTATCGCTTAACTGGTCGGAAAGAGACCGATAAAATAATTTTCGGTCCTCTTCCAGGACAAGCATGTGAAGGACGGCAATGGCATAAATGAAATCGTATTTTACCCCTGTTCTGTCCGTAAGGCAGTTAAGGACCTGGAATGACTGTAATTTTTCAGGGTAGCACTGCCTGCAATACTTGACAGCGGCAGGTGAAACATCGGTTGCAAGCAAATTGTATCCTTTTTTTAACAGGAAGTTAGCGTCTCTGCCTTCCCCGCAGCCGATTTCAAGAATATTGGCAGTTTTGCTGATTCCATATTTTTTAATTGTCCGCTCGACAATCTCTGAATTTTCTGAAGAAGACCATTGGAGGCCTTTGCTGTGTACCTGCCTGTAACGGTCATCATAGGCTTCATAATATTTTCTGCATTCTCCCATCCGTATCCCTCTTTTCAGAAACCGGTGTACGAACGGATTTCATCTATCCATTTTATGGACTCTAGTTTCCGTCGCCCCTGAAAGTTTCCCTTCTGAACTGTCTGGAGAATTTTTTTTGTTAAGCTTGCTTTTCGGCTGGCCCCGATATTTCATCCGGCAGCCTTCTCCCCCCGGATTTCAGCATCTGAAAGCGGATTGAAAACCATCAGGCAGTTTTGCAGCCAGCCTAAGCTCTTCAAAGCTGCTGCGTTCAGTATACCACTTATTTTTTCGCGGGGAAAGTGCTATAATAGATTTGTATTACTATGATGTGGGCGGGAGGAAAAAACAATGAAATTACTTGTACTGGATGGCAACAGTATTCTGAACCGGGCATTCTATGGCATCCGCCTGCTCACGACGAAGGACGGGCATTACACGAACGGCATTTACGGCTTTCTGACGATTCTCCACCGCCTTCTGACGGAAACGGAGCCGGACGCTGTCGCCGTTGCTTTTGATATGCGCGCTCCAACATTCCGCCATAAAAAGTACGCGGGCTACAAGGCAAACCGCAAAGGGATGCCGCCTGAACTGGCCCAGCAGCTTCCCGCGCTCAAAAATCTACTTACGCTCTTTGGGTACCGTCTCATAGAGTGCGAGGGGTTTGAGGCTGACGATATCCTTGGCACCCTTGCGAAAACATGTGAGCGCAGCGGCTGCGAATGTGTCCTTGCAACAGGCGACCGCGACAGCCTTCAACTTGTAGGCCCGCACGTCACGGTACGCCTTGCTTCCACGAAGATGGGGCAGCCGCAGGTAACGCTTTATGATGAAGCAAAGATTCGGGAAGACTACGGCGTCACCCCAAAGGAAATGATTGAGATTAAGGCCCTTCAGGGCGATTCATCCGACTGTATCCCCGGCGTTTCCGGCATCGGGCCGAAAGGGGCAGGTCAGCTCATCCAGGCCTACCATTCTATCGACTATATCTACGGCCATCTGCCGGAGCTGGAAATCCGCGATTCCATGAGGCAGAAGCTCTCCGCCGGCAAAGACAGCGCCTATCTCAGCCACGACCTCGGCACCATCCGCACGGACGCGCCGATTGACACAAACCTTTCTGATTATGTCCCTCAAAAAGGCGACCGGGCTGCGGCGGCACGCCTTATGGCAAGGCTCGAATTTTTCAAGCTGATTGAAAAGCTTGGCCTGAATGATGCTGCCGGACCGGAACCGGAGCAGTCCTCGCCGCCAGCCTCCGTAACAGTCGCTGAGCACACTGACTCCGCTTCCCTGCTGGACAAAGTAAAGCAGGCACACCGGGTGGATTTTACCTATGAACTGAAAGACGGCGCAGTTTCCGCGCTTATCATAAATACGGGCGGGGTGATTTACCGCCTGACGGATGCGGAAACCATCCGCACTATTTTCGAGGATGGGACAATCCGAAAAAATACGCACGACCTGAAACCACTTTTTGCCTCTCTGGACCGGGAAAACCGGACACTTGCAGGCACAAATTTCGACACAATGCTTGCGGGTTATCTGCTGAACCCCTCCGCTTCCGGCTATGAGCCTCTGCGCCTTGCGCGTGAGTACGGCGTTGCCGTGCCGGACAGCCTGCCCGAGGAAAATCAAACTGCCGCTGCAATGCCTGCCCTGACTGATGCGCTTGAACAGAAAATTGCGGAGGACGGACAGACCTCTCTCCTTTTTGACATTGAGATTCCGCTTGCACGTGTGCTCGCCCGCATGGAAAATATCGGTTTTGCCGTAGACGCTAAGGGGATTCAGTCCTTTGGCAATGTGCTTGACAAAAAAATAGCCGAAACGCAGCAGCAGATTTATGACATTGTCGGATACGAATTTAACATCAATTCCCCAAAGCAGCTCGGCGAAGCACTTTTTGAAAAGCTCGGCCTTGAGCACGGCAAAAAGACAAAAACCGGATGGTCTACCAGTGCCAGCACGCTGGAAAAACTGCGGTATGAAAGCCCGGCTGTTGAGTTTATCCTCACTTACCGCATGCTGTCAAAGCTGAAGTCCACCTACTGTGACGGGCTTTTAAAAGTCGTTGCGCCGGACGGGCGCATCCATTCTAGCTTTAACCAGACTGAAACGCGCACCGGGCGCATCAGCTCAACGGAACCGAACCTTCAGAATATTCCTGTCCGGACAGACCTTGGACGGGAAATGCGTCGCTTCTTTGTAGCGCGTCCCGGTTGGGTTTTGGTTGATGCGGACTACTCGCAGATTGAGCTTCGGGTGCTTGCCCACGTTGCAAATGACAAGAATATGATTCAGGCTTTCCGCAACGGTGACGACATCCACCGCCATACGGCCTCGCAGGTGTTCCATATTCCGGAAAACATGGTCACCCCCCTGATGCGCAGCCGCGCGAAAGCCGTCAACTTCGGAATCGTGTACGGCATCGGTGCGTTTTCCCTTTCTCAGAATATCCATGTATCCATGCGTGAGGCAAAGCAGTATATTACAGATTACCTTGCCAATTTTTCCGGCGTTGACACCTATATGAAGCACATTGTGGAAGAAGCCAAGGAAAAAGGCTTCGTAGAAACAATGTTTGGTCGGCGGCGCTATTTGCCGGAGCTTACCAGCTCGAACCATAACCTGCGTGCATTCGGTGAACGAGTTGCACGCAACATGCCGATTCAGGGCACAGCGGCGGATATTATCAAGATTGCAATGATCCGCGTGGAAAAGCGTCTTGCAGAAGAAAAAATGAAATCACGGCTGATCCTTCAGGTGCATGATGAGCTGATTGTTGAGGCACCCGCGGATGAGGCCCTCCGTGTTGCCTCCCTGCTGACCGAAGAGATGCAGGGCGCGGTTTCGCTTTCCGTACCCCTTACGGCCGAAGCAAAAATCGGTGAAAACTGGTACGAGGCTAAGGCATGAGTATTTTTGCCTGCCCCGTCTGCGGACTGCCGCTTCAGCGCACGGAAACGGCCTGTCTCTGTCCGGCCGGCCACAGCTTTGATATTGCGTCCGAAGGCTATGTTTATCTTCTTCAGCCAAACCGGAAGCATTCCAAGGTGCCGGGCGACGACCGGAAGATGGTCGCCGCGCGCAGGCGCTTCCTGGAAGGCGGCTACTACCGGATTTTCAGCGATGCCCTGAGCCGGCTTGCGGAAAAATATTTACCGCCAGGCAGTCCTGCCGTCTTGGACGCGGGTTGCGGCGAAGGTTATTACACAGGCCGCCTTGCGGGCTTCCTTTCTTCAGGAGGCCACCATGCGGAGCTTTCCGGTTTCGATATCTCAAAAGCCGCAGTGAAAGCAGCAGCCAAAAAATACAAAAATATTTCGTTTGCTGTGGGGAGCGCCTTTTCCATTCCGGTTCTTTCCGCTTCGGCAGACCTCCTCACGGATGTGTTTGCCCCCATTGTACCGGAGGAATTTGCGCGTGTTGTAAAGCCAGGCGGCACAATGATTTTGGCTGTGCCAAGCAGGCGCCATCTTTACGGCCTCAAGGAAATCCTTTATGAGAAGCCCTATGAAAATGAGCAGAAGGATACGGAATATCCGGGGTTTGCCTTCCTCGGGCGTGTGCCGGTCCGCGGGAAACTGGAAATGGACAGCCAAGAGGCCATTCGGGACCTGTTTGCAATGACGCCTTATGCATGGAAAACGCCGTGGGAAGGCCGACAGCATCTCGAAAGGCTTACTTCGCTCCGGACGGAAATCGGTTTTGATTACCTCCTTTACCACCGGGTATAATTAAAATTCAGCTTTTGCTGACTCAATAGACTTATCCATAAAAATACGGAAAGACGTGGTTGCATTGGGCAAACGGAAAGCATTTGTTAATTTTGTCACCGCGGAAAGCCTTCTGTTTCTGCTGGCGGTCACAGTGCTTGCTTTCGCCGCGCGTGTGAAATTCCTGCCATTTCAGTCCGATGACTACCGGCAGCTCCTGCATGTCTGGTTTACGGAACTCCGCAGTGGTGGTGGCCTGGCAGCTATCGGGCATAACTTTGGCGACTACACACCTCCTTATTTCTACCTTCTGGCGCTGCTGACCTATCTCCCCATAAAAGACTTGTTCCTTATCAAGATGCTTTCGTTTGCCGGAGATATCGTCATGGCCCACTACGCCATGCGCATTATTCGGATGAAATATGAGAAATTCTGGGGTGAGATTGCCTATACCATCGTGATTTTTCTGCCAAGCGTTCTTTTGAACTCCGCCGCATGGGGGGAATATGACTCTCTTTATGCCGCCGCGTTGCTCGCCTGCCTCTGCTATCTGCTGGAAGGCCGACAGTATGCCGCTGTGATGGCATTTTCCATTGCATTTATCTTTAAGCCGGAAGCAATGTTTTTTGCACCATTCCTTCTTTTGATGCTTCTGCGCCGGAAAATCCAGTGGAGGAGCCTGTTCATTGTTCCGGCAGTCTACCTTGTTTCAATGCTTCCCGCAGTATTTGCCGGACGCAGCTTCACCGATCTGCTGATGGTCTATTACCGTCAGGCAGGGAATCGCCGCGGCCTGCGGAATGTGCTTCCAAACCTCGCAATCTGGTATCCGAACGGCCTGTCACCCTTTGCAGGGAATCTTATCACAGTGCTTGCAGTTTTGCTAATCCTTGCCATAGTTCTCTACTTCAAGCGTCTTGAGGTTGACATGACAGACGACATGATTGTTTCCCTGGCGCTACTTTCCGTGCTGCTTGTGCCATACGTTTTGCCCTGGATGAACGAGCGCTGTTACTATATGGCGGATGTTCTCTCCGTTATCTATGCATTCTTTTTCCCGGAAAAATTTTATGTGCCGATTCTCACGGTGCTGAGTTCTACCTACGTTGTCTGCCACCATTTGTTCGGTGCGCATTTTATCAACGGAAGGGTTCTCTCCGTGCTGATGTTCTGCTGCCTGCTTTGGGTTGGAATCAGCACCGTGTTCCTTTCGCGGGACGAGAAAATCGAAAAAGTGGTGCGCAGAAAATGGCTGAGCTGAAAATTGTCCCTATGGAAGAGCGTCACCTGGATGACCTTGCGGAGCTTGAGCGTTTATGCTTTTCGGAACCTTGGACAAAACCCGGCCTTGCTATGGAAATTGGCAGAGCGGGAGCTGTCTTTGCTGTGGCAGAGCTGGATGGAAAGACCGTCGGATATGCCGGGATGAACTGTGTGCTGGACGAATGCTATATTGACGACGTTGCCGTTTTTCCGGAATACCGGCGGCTCGGCATTGCCCGCACCCTGATGGAATATCTGATTGGGGAAGCAAAAAAGCGTCATGCGTCGTTTCTTTCGCTTGAAGTGCGTGTTTCAAACAGCGCTGCAAATGCGCTGTACCGAAGCCTCGGATTCCGGGAAGCTGGGCTGCGGCGCGGATTTTATAGCCAGCCGAACGAAGATGCCCTGATTCTGACGCTGTATTTTGAGGGTGTTTTCCAAAAAAGCGGCATTTAAAAAGGAGCAGCGATAATCTATGTCTAACAAAAAATTCAGCTTTTCAGCAAAAGCGGCCTGTTTCCTCGCCGGGTTTGCGGCAGGGCTGCTTTTCTCTCTTCGGAAAGGGATCCACGTTGATATCAGCTTAGGCGGAAAAAACGGTTCGTTCCGCGCCGGGGCAGGCTCTTTTGCGAAAGTCGGGAAGGAGAATACATGAAAATACTCGGAATTGAAAGTTCCTGCGATGAAACGGCGGCAGCCGTTGTGGAGGATGGCCGCACTGTCCTCTCCAACATTGTCGCGTCACAGGTGCCGGAGCACAAGCTCTACGGCGGCGTTGTGCCGGAAATTGCTTCCCGCCGCCACTGTGAGGCAATCTGCGGTGTCGTCCGCGAAGCGCTCGAAAGCGCCGGAACCGGCCTCAGCGGGATTGATGCGGTCGCCGTCACCTACGCACCTGGCCTAATCGGCGCTCTTCTGGTCGGCGTCAATTTTGCAAAGGGGCTTTCCCTTGCAGCAGGAAAGCCCCTCATCCCGGTCCATCACCTGCGCTCGCATATTGCTGCAAACTACCTGACTTTTCCGGAGCTTGAACCGCCGTTTCTGTGCCTTGTTGTTTCAGGAGGCCATACTCATATTGTAACCGTCGACGGCTACACAGAGCTGCGCGTCCTTGGCCGCACGCGCGACGACGCTGCAGGAGAAGCGTTCGACAAAGCCGCACGTGCCATGGGGATTCCCTATCCTGGCGGTGTGGAGCTGGACAGGATTGCCGAAAGCGGCAATCCGAAAGCCTACCGTCTTCCCCGTCCATCCGTGGATGGCGCTCCTTATGATTTCAGCTTCTCCGGCCTTAAGACGCATGCCATTAACCTGATTCACAATGCCAGTCAGCGCGGAGAAATACTTAACATCCCCGACCTTGCCGCTTCCTATCGAAAAGCTGTGGTGGACTGCCTGACACGAAACTTCTTCCTCGCCGCAAAAAATACCGGGGCCAAAAAGCTTGCGATTGCGGGCGGTGTCTCAGCGAATCGGCTGCTGCGGCGCACACTGGAAAGCGAATGCAAAAAACAAGGCTTTACGTTTTACCGGCCGGAGTTGTGTTACTGCGGTGACAACGGTGCCATGGTTGGCGCACAGGGCTACTATGAATTTCTTGCCGGCCATACGGCTGGCGCCGACCTGAACGCCCACGCTGAACTCCCGGTTGAGAAAAGCTATGGGGAAGCCTGAAACGGGGCTGTTTTTCGTGCAGTTCCGGCCAACTCTACGCAGCGTGGAGTAAATTGGAACACTTCGTTCCTTTGCTTTTAGTCGGGATTCTGTTAAACTGAAAATATACATCCTGACGTTAACAGAGGGTGTTTAAATTCTGATTTCAGGTGGGGTGCTGACTTGGATACAATTAAAATAGGAAAATTTATTTCCGAGCGCCGCAGAGCTGCCGGTCTTACTCAGCAGGAACTGGCGGAAAAGCTCAGTGTAACCAATAAAGCAGTCTCCAAATGGGAAACCGGGCAGGGTGCCCCGGATATCGGGCTGCTGACTGAACTGGCAAAAGCCCTTCACGTTACAGTGGATGAGCTTCTCCAGGGGGAAAGCTGTGTTCTTTCTCCCGTTCCCGAAGGGACGGCTGGCAGCAGCGAAAAGAGAAAGGCAAAATATACCTTACAGTTTGCTGTTACGCACCGGCTGCAGCTTCTCAGCGCCAAAACATACTGGCAGGAATTTTATCTTTGGCCACGCCTGCTGTGCCTGTTTGCAGGGATTTTCCTGCTGGCGCTGGCAGTTGCTGCGGCCGGTTTTTCAGCCTTTACATCCCGTTCTGTCTCTCCCCTCCTGACGGTGCTACCGGCAACCGCCGGTATCTGCTGCCTTTTTCTGTGCCTTGAAGGTTATCGGTTCCTGAAGGCTTTTCGGAAGCCCGAATGGGATTCCTGTTCGGTTCAGTTTACGGATGATGGGTTTACAGTCTCCCGGAACGGAACGGCAAAGACATGGCGCTATGACCGCGTGACAAAGTTTGTGGAAACTGCCGGGTTGCTGGCAGTTTTCTGCGGGCGGGAAGCTGTCTTTCTGCAAAAGCAGTCCCTTCCGGAAGAACAGTGGCAAGCGTTGATGTCTTTTCTCCGCACATCCTGCACAGGGGCAAAATGTGAAACTGCATCCAAAAAAAGCCTAACGCATAGCTTTGGTCTGGTTTTTGCAGGAGTTGCATTCCTTGCTCTGCTGTTTCAGGCCGGGTATCTTATCCTCCATGCAAAGTACAGTGTTGCCTATCAGGCTGAGTGGGTTATGTACCTAATCAATTTTATTGCGATTCTTTTCGCCTTTTTGTCAACTCTTCTCCTTGCCGGGAAAAAGCCGGTGATCCTAGTATGGGTTGGCATCCTCTGCGGGGCCATGACGGTTGCAGACATTACCGGCGCTCTTTCAACCGCCGCCAAGACACAGGACATCTTGTCAGCTTCCCCCGACGGACAGAACACGCTGATTCTCAAGCGTGACATCTCAACCGGGAAAACCATGCAATACCACAATCCGTTTCTTTGTTTTGCACGCCCCTACCAGCAGTTTTCCTACACGGTATATGGGAACCCGAAAATCCAGTGGCTGACCGGTGATATCTGCGCCATCACCTATGTATCTGAAGAAAACGGGCCTGTCCATCAGATGGTCGCAACTTTTGGCGACCGTGGGCGCGACGCTTCTTATTATGTAGAAGCCGCACTGGATGGCTCCTGGGAACCATCCGGGAAAAACACGGCGGGTTGGAAACTCGTGCGCGATACAAAAGGGATTGTCCTTTCAAACGGCAGTACAGAATACGACTACAGCACCAAGGACTGCGTGCAGTATGGCCTGACGTCTATTGTCCTGTGCAAGAATCAGGTGCCCCAGTGGGCCGTTGCCCTCAACGAGGACTGCAAAATTGATCCCAAAACGTTGCTCGTTTCCTATGGCGGAACATTGACGCTGTGTCAGGTTTCCATGAGCCAAACTGCGCCGCTTGTACTGCGCAGCACAAGCAAATCATCGGGAAGTGACAGCCAGACGCTTCCACAGACGTCGGAAAAAGATACTTACCGTGTGCAGGATGATGTCCTTTCCTTCACATGGGACTATGGCCACCGCTGGACAGCACTAAACCTTTCAAAAGATGCCGTCGGTTCAATTCTTCAGAACGGCAGCGCAGCAAAGCTTGCAGACGGGTGCTGGCATGTCTCTGATAATTTCAGCTATGTAATCTTTGGCCGTTCTTCCCTCACGGTTCTGTTCACACCCAATCAGGGCAAAACGTGGGAAACGTATCCCGTAACAGGCAGCAGTGACATTGGCGGCGGCATTGCTTCCCGCTATGTTGTTTTTACCGGCAACGGCTTTGCCGCAGTGGCCGTAGGGCTCGCGGGGACACATGACTATAAGGGTTCACTCCTTTACACGATCGACGACGCCGGAGAAACCTGGAAAAGTCGGCAGACACCCTCTACCCAGACTTTGACTGGAATGAACTTTCTCAGCCCGGAAGTCGGCTACCTCAGCTACACTGACACGGCCGGGGACCATGGCGAACTCTATGAAACGACCGACGGCGGAAAAAGTTTCACCAAAGTGATACTGCCTGCGGGAAGCCTCTCAGAGACCGGGAATTCTGCTGTTTCCGGGCTTACTTTTGGGCAGGTATATGACACGCCTCAGGTACCATATCTGGAAAACGGGGTTCCTGTCCTTTATGTTACCCAAGGGAGTGATGGGGATTTTGGTACCTACCGCGCACGGTACAGCTCGAAAGATGATGGAAAGACCTGGCAATACGTTGACCAGGAAAAGACGCCGTCCAACAGTAACTCATAGCTTTTCATTTTCGTGATGGAGGAAAAATGAGTACAGAAAAATCGAAGCGTCCTTTGGTGATTGCTATTATTGTTTCAGCCTCGGTCTTTGTCCTGTGGGTGCTTGGAAGAAATTTTTTTAACGCCACTTTAAACCCGAACGACCGGGTTTATCAGTATAACCATGCTGTCCAGTACGCAGACGGCACACAGAAGCAGAAAGCACAGGCAGTAGACTGGCTCCGGAAATCGGCGGAACAGGGCTACGCCCCGGCGGAAAGCTTGCTGGGCCTTTACTGCGAAGCAGGCCGTGACGGTGTTGCAAAAAACTCGTCCCTTGCTTTTCAGTATTTCTCCAAAGCCGCTGCGCAGGGATATTCCCCAGCCATTGGATACCTTGGTTCCTGTTATGAGCAGGGTATTGGCACAAAGCAGGACACCAGCAAAGCGGCAAGCCTTTATGAAAAAGGATCCGAAAAAGGCGACAAGTCCTGCGAATACTACCTTGGGCTCTGCTATCACAGCGGCACTGGTGTACAAAAGGACAGTTCAAAGGCGGTCGCCTGGCTGACAAAGGCAGCTAATCAGGGATTGGCAGAAGCCAGCGGGGCGCTCGGAACCTGGTATTACAATGGGGACGGCGTCACAAAAGACCAGACAAAAGCGGCGGATTATTTCGTCCGCGGGGCCAACAGCAGTGATGCAAAGTCAGAATATAGCCTTGGAATATGCTATCAGAACGGGGCTGGCGTCGCAAAGGATCAGGCAAAAGCAGTCAGCCTGTTTGCCAAAGCCGCCACACAGGGGTTTTCGGAAGCGGACGACAAGCTTGGGCTTTGCTATGAGAGGGGCGATGGTGTTGCAAAAGATGAAGCCAAAGCCGTGGAATGGTTTCGGAAAGGGGCACAGGCAGGCAATGCCGACGCAGAAGGAAACCTTGGCTACTGCTACACCAACGGCATTGGGGTTGTATGTGACAGTGCACAGGCATTCACATGGTACAGCAAAGCCGCTGCACAGGGCGACGCCATCGGGGAATTTAATGTGGGAATCTGTTACCAGGAAGGAAGCGGCGTTACAAAAGATGGGAAACAGGCTTTCCAGTGGTTCTTAAAATCCGCCGCGCAGGATTATGCGGCGGCTGTCGACCAGGTGGGGGAATGTTATTATTATGGCACTGGTGTGACAGTAGATTACGCAAAGGCCGTGGAGTGGTACCGGAAAGCCGCTGCGCTGAACAACGCACGGGCCTATGAAATGCTCGGCTGGTGTTGTCTAAAGGGCCAGGGTGTCCCTGTGGACTACAACAAAGCGGGAATCAGCCTGCAAAAAGCTGTTGACCTTGGCGACACAGATGCTCAGCGATATCTCTCCCTTCTTATACGGCAGGATGACGGAACATATACTGCTGGCCTTGGCATAAAAGATAAATAAAAAATATGCCTAAAAATCGACATGGTAATATCGCGCTGAAAGAGCAAAAAAATTTTGATAGTATAAAGACGGGCCGGAATCGGTGTAAATGGACATCGGTTCCGGTTTTTTTCTGCTATCGCCATTTTTCCGCACAGATATTTCCGGAATTGCCACTGTTATAAGTGCATGGCAGGGATCACACACGGATAACCGGTGCAATAGGCCCAGTCTGGATCGAGGCATACTGGTGAATTCCTTCTCTAGGGAAAAGTTTCGCGTCTCCGCTCATTCCGTGACAACTCAAAAAAGTCCCGGACACTACTGAAGCAGTGCCCGGGAAAAAGGGGAATAACTGTTAGAAAGCAAAATATTTTAAGCCGTCCGATAGGACTGAATCTTTGCTTGAGTTGCTTTCAGGCCATCGCTGTAAGCCTTCTTGACAGAGTCTGGATTCAGCATCTTATAGCCTTTAATAAAGTCTGCCCAGTTAGCTTCAAAAGCGTCGTAGCTTACGGACATAATCAGCTTTGCCATGCTCTTGCGCTTGTATTCAATCAATCTGTTTTCGGTCTGTTTGACCGGATCACTGGCATCGAGGGAGGTCGAAAGAAATTCACCATTGTGGACAGTTACAAATTGAAAGGCAGAATTTTTCTTCCACGGATCCATGATGCTGGTCCAGCCGTAGTGCGAATAGACGTCCTTGACGCGGTCATCCATGGAAGCGTTCTGGACGGACTCATCATGCTGCACGTTATAGCATTGGTTATTCTTGTCAAATCCACTGGAAAGGCCAAGAAAGAAATAGGAGATATCCGTGCTGATGCCATCATTGAAGTGTGGATCCGAGCCGGTGCCGTTTGCGCAGGCAATATACTCTTTGGTCGGGGTCTTGATGCCTTTGCTGTCTACTGTATAGTGCTTACCCTTGATGCCCCAGCCGAGGAGGTCTTGGCCTTCCTGGGTACAGACCCAGTTGACCATTTCCATAATGCGCTGTGGATTCTTACAGTTCTTGGTAATGACAATGCTCTGGTGATCATAGGAATCAGTAATCTGAGCAATCCGGTTCTGCTTACCGTCAATCATAGACTGAAGCATAATCGGCATGGTAACATACTTCATATTGTCCTTGCCAAGTTTATGCAGATTTTTGTTGATGTCCGGGATTTTCCATGTCACATAGAAGGTGGAAAGCGCCCTTGCGCTGCTGAGCTTCTGCTGAACCACACTGTCCTCGTCAGTAAAGCACTCGGGGTCAAGGATTTTCTCACGGTATAGCCTGTTCCAGAAGCGAATGGACTCCTTGAAGTTTGTTGTGTCAAGGACCGTATCCACAAGCTTTTTGTCAACGGTATCCCACGTCAGGATGCCGGAGCCTTCCGGATAGCGCCCATGCGCATACAGCTCATACATGTAGTCGCCGAGAACCCAGTCTTCACCGGCCGCCATGACCATACCGAGCGTTGAGTTACCATCTGTCTTCGGATGGGCGGCAAGTCCTCTCTTGAGGAGTTTGATATAGGAATCTTCGTTGAGGAGTTTCGGCCAGTTCTGCTCCTCAAGGATATCACTGCGGACAATCATGTCAAAACGCGGCGTTGTCGCCTGTTCATCATCCGGAGAATTTGCGCACCATTTATAGAACTTTCCGTCGCCAGTAATATATTTCCAGTATGGAATTTCATCCTTGTAAAAGTTTAGAAGATTCGGTGCGTATTTTTTTGCAAGCTCACCGATATCCTGTAGGGCACCGGCTTTTACATAGCTCTTATAAATGTCGTTGTCCTGCAGCATCATCATTTCTGGATAGTTGCCTGCCGCCAGCATTTGGGCGGTATGTCCTTTCCAGTCACCGGAATAGCCGATAATTTTAATTGTCACACCAAATTTTTTCCGCAGTTCTTTACCAATATCATTGTCTGTGCTGATGGAGTCCTTGGCACCCGGAATGGTAAACTCAAGGGTCCAGGGCTCTTTGCTCTCTCCGGAACCGGAGGCCGCGCCCGCAGCCGAAGACGAACCCGCCTTAGACCGAGAGCAGGCCGGTAGCGCCGTACAGGCCATTACAGCGGCCAGTATCAGTGCCAAACCTCTCTTTACTTTCATGGTTCTTCCTCCTAAAAAAATATATTTTTATATCGGGCTTTCCTTCTGCTTCGCCCAATATAGAGACCCACGTAGAAAATCAGCCTTTTACAAAGTACTTTTGCAGAAATGGATATACGTACATGATTGGGACAATCGTAATGACCGTTTTTCTTCCCTTTCCTTCAACTGGTCTTCCAGAAGCAAATGTACGACCGACACCGAACTTCTCTACGTAGCAAATTTAAAATTGCCTGTACTTCATGTCTTGTGTTATGCTGTCCATGTAGAAATAACACTTTCCTTCGGCTGAATAAGTTGTAGTAACTTAATTCTAACCGATGCGTTCATTCCTGTCTCTATTTTTTCTTCAACTGCCCAACATATATTGTAGTCCTACAGTACATAAAGTTAATGCCGTAGTCATGAGCTTGATTTCACTTGAGTGCTATTGTATAATATTTTAGAGCAATACCGCACAGAAAATAAGTGCTGAAAATGTCCGCATATAGTAAAATTAGGTTATGAATAAACAGGTGAGTCTGCCCGCTCGGAACGACAAATTGGCTCAGGTACAGACCAAAGGAAAAAGGGAGAAAAAGCCATAAAATGGAAGAAATATATAAAACTTCGCAACAAGCTGATCCTTTTTTACGTTCCGTTTCTGGTAGTTCCACTCTTTTTTGTTGGGTCTTACTTAACCGACATAATCCGCAAAAGGACGATCGAACAGTCAATCCGGATTTGCCAGCAGTCTTCAGATCTAATCACGAATAACCTTTTGCATAAGTTAGATGAGTTTTACACGACAGGCTATGAAATTGTAAGCGACAGTGGTATGAAGGAATATCTCTGCAATATGGATACCAATGACCTTTCCACTTATGAGCTTTACATGGAAGGCGTCCAAGAGCAGATTACAAAAGCCTATTACAGAAGCGAAAAAATACAAATTCACATCTATACAGAGAATAGTAACCTCCCCTCTTGTAACCTACTTATTCGTGATAAGCAGCTGTTTGAAAAAAAGCAAGCGCTTGTGAAAGGGATATTTGGATTCTGTCTATTGGGAACCTTTTCAAATGGCTGCTTCCAATACCTTGCCCGAAAGCGATTTCCGACCGGAATATATGAATTTTTTGATGCCGGTTACCTACTATGACGGCGCTTCCACCAGAATTATCGGCGTGTTAGGAATCGGCATTGACCTAGATGATCTTTCACAATTTTTGCCCAGTGCTAAAAAATCACAAAATTTTGTCTTCCTAACAAACAGCACAGGACAGAATATTGTTTCTAATACTTCTATGGATAAAAGCTTAAGACACTTATAGCTTCAAACGTCGGCGAGCAGCAGGCCTATGTGGACTACATGGGGAAGCAGTACCTCCTTCTTAATAGTGGGCTGACAGATGAAAAACTGAATCTCTCCGGGTGGAAGCTGACAACATTGATTCCGCTTGACACTGTTTATCAGAGCACAACAGATATCCGGCAGGCCAGCATATTTGCTTGCCTTATCTGCATCCTTGTTGCGGTTCCGCTCCTTGCACTGTTTTCGCGTACCATCACCAAGCGCCTTGAGTATTTGGTCGAAAAAATGGATGACATCAGGCGTGGTAATTATAATGTGTCGGTGGTAGTTCACGGCAATGACGAAATTTCGCGGCTCGGAGATAAATTCAATGATATGCTCCGTACTTTAGACCTACTCACAAAGGAAGAGATGGAAGCAAAGCTAAAAGAAGAACAGCTTGAAAACGCCCGTAAGGAAGCGCGAATTTTTGCACTGGAACGCCAGATTAACCCGCATTATTTGTTTAATACTTTGGAATGTATCCGCATGAGCCTTGTGCTGAAAGGCGATCGTGAGACCGCAAATCTGGTTCAGATATTTGCGAAGAGTTACCGAGAGATGATTGATGAAAGTGAGCAGTCTGATACTCTGCGCGATGAACTTTCGTTTATCAGGGACTATTTTACCATCCATGATTTTTGCTATGGTGGAAAAATTCGCTTAAAGATTGATGTTCCGGAGGACTTACTTTCTTTTCGGATCCCGAAGTTTCTGCTTCAACCTCTGATTGAAAATGCAATTTACCATGGACTCGAACTGAAAGAGAACGGTGGAGAGGTTTGCCTAATTATTCGGAAAGAAGACGGTAACATGGTGTTTTGTGTAAAAGACAACGGTGTGGGAATGAGCGACGAGGAGCTGAAAACTCTTCTCGCTTCGTTGCATTCTTCCAAATCTGCTCGGAAAAATTGCGCAATTCGGAATATTGCTGAACGCCTCGCTTTGATCTATGGAAGGCGCGCTTCACTGACAATCCAGAGTCAGCTGAATGTCGGGACGGAAGTTCTTGTAACGTTGCCTGCTGATGGGATGAAGGTGAAAAAACTGTGTACCGAGTCTTGATAACGGAAGACGAAGATCTAATTCGACGTGGCCTTGCAGCATTGATCCCGTGGGAAAAATATGGCTTTTCCATAGCAGCAACGGCGGAAAACGGCTACCGCGCACTGGATATGATGAAAAAACAGTATTTTCATTTAGTTGTTACTGATGTTCGCATGCCACGTATGGATGGACTGGAGCTCATCCGAACCATGCGGGAGAAGGACATTGACTCTAAAGTCATTATTTTGAGCGGTTACCGGAACTTTGAGTATGCACGCACCGCCATTAAATATGGTGTCTGCGATTATCTGCTTAAGCCGATCAGTACCGATGAACTGATTAAGGCTCTTCAGTCTATTCGCTTCCGACTGAACCAGAAGACAGCACAGCAGCAGGAACAAATTTCGGAAAATGGTGAACCCATTGGAGAAATCTGCACGCAAATTTCTGGTTATGTGGAAAAGCACTACAGTGAGGAAATTAGCCTCAGCAAACTGGCAAATAAGTTTCACTATAATGAAACTTATCTCGGGCGTCTATTTCTAAAACGGACGGGTATGACATTCCGGAATTATCTTAATAAAGTTCGGATGGCAGAAGCGGCTCGGCTGCTGTCTGCGGGTCATATGGTTTCCGATACTGCCCAACAGGTTGGGTACCAGGATTTGAATTATTTCAGCCGGATTTTTAAAGCTTTCTATGGTGTGCCTCCGAGTCAATATTACAAGCGAAAATAGATTCACGAATCCAAACGAAAGCGTTTTTAATAGTGTACAATAAAGTTCGCAATTTGAGGGCTCTGAATCAATAAATTACGTTGCGTTTATCAGAAGTGTCTGAATAGACTTTGGGTTTAAGTATGCTGCATCAGCAGTTTGGAAAAGCAAATTGAGATGTTGGAGAATTTTGCGGAACTAATTGGAAGGAATTGCAACCTCGTCAAAAATATGCTGACACCGTATGAAAAACGATGCCAGCATGAGTAGTTCAAAAATATTTTACGACATAGCTCTTTTTTCTGTGTCTATTAACGGAGGGTTTCGTTCAACCTATACAGGGCCAAAAATTTTGTAGCTTTTTACTTCCCTCTCGACGAAATACAAGTTCACGCATAATGGAAGTGCTTCTCTTAGATAGGTTTAACCGGTGTCTCAGCACCATTATGTTTGATAGATTCATCCAATGCATTCAGCACACGCACTGAGCGTAAAAGTTCCGAAATATCCTGCGGCGGGCGTTTCTTGGAAAGCATACCGACAAAAGCGCAAACAGCGTCATAATATGCAAACGTGATATCAAGGGGACGCACAGCTGTTTCCTTACTTCCATAAAGAATACAGTAAGACTTTGGTGTCGCTGAAAAGTTCATTGTCACCGTAAAGTCCGGATATTTTGCAATGGCAATCAAATTATTTTTATGAACATTCGTCGTAATTGAAAGAACATTACTACCAAAAATGGTGAGCAGCATTTCTACCGAATGGGCACCATAAAAATAGATCCCATCATACTGGCAGTTAATATCTCCAGAAAAGTTAAACGTCCCAGAAATGAATTCACCTGCATCATGCATCTTTTGGAACATCCTGCGGAGCATGCGAACATCATCGCAAAATTTACAGACAGAGCCACCGCAGATCATAGAGCCGCTTTCCTTAGCCAGCTTTACAATTGTGAGAGCTTCCTCGTAATCAACTGCGAAAGGCTTATCAATCCAGGCCGGAAGACCAGCCTTTAAAAACGGTTCCGCATGACTAAGATGCACACTGCCCCGCCGTGGAACGACCATAACAGCATCTATTTTTCCGAGCATGTCTTCCGGTTTTGCTACAATTTCAGGGATTTCTTTTTCTTTTGCTACTTCTTTGGTGCGTGCTGCATCCCCGCCCCAGATAGAAACAACCCGCGCATTCAAGGGACGACTTCCATCTCTCAGTGGCAGATTCATATATCCAGAAAAAATTTGTGAATGCGTATTTTCTGAACCAACCATTCCAACTTTAATCATTTGATATATCCTCCTTGATTTCATTATATTTGGCTGCTTGGACTTTGCACTTCTATGACATTTCCTCCGCCTTTTCACCCTATTAAAGAAAGGCTTTTTGTTTCATCATTAAAAGTATCATTGTGGTCAATCTTTATCTTATTATTATTATTGTACATTAATTTGAATTCAGCTGTGAATGGCAAACGATACTTTAACCCATGACAAAAGATACTTATTTTTATGGGTAAAAAGGCCTTTTTTTAGAGATTGCTCCAGTCTGTCAAAAGAGGTTATAGCAAAACGCCCCTGCACAAAAAGGTGGAGCAACCATCCCAAAAGGGTTGGCGTTGATATGTGTTCCATCTTTTGCTATTTTGCAACGAAAAGGGCCCAGCTTTCACTCAATGTCAGTAAGATAGTTAGAATTGAGGGGCCCTTTTCAACAGGCTGCTTCTTCTCAGAACATGGGGAAAACTTTCATTTCAATTCGCCCAGCTCAGGGGCTCACACATACGCGGATACGGCTGATCGTCTCTTTAGAAAGCTTCAGAGAAGCAGCTTTGGCGTTGGCCTCCACCTGAGGAACCGAGCTTACCGCCGGTAAAACATGCGTCATGCCCGGTATGGTAAGCATATAGGCGAGAACGAGTTGTGTCATGGTGACGCCTTCACCACGGGCGATCTCGGCGAGTGTAAGTAGCTTAGCGTGATAATCCGAGTTTGCGTAAAGCTTGCTTTTTTGGTCAAAAAGTCTGTCTCCCCTGCCGATTTTTGTGGGGTCATTATAGCGGCCGGTCAGCAGACCTTCTGCAAGCGGGCTCCACGCAAAAAACGAAATCCCTTTTTCCGCACACCAAGAAAGCACACCGGGCTTATCGGCATGTTCGCCGCGCAGAAGGTCGAAACCGTTCTGCACCGCGGCAATGCGAGTACGGACGCTGCCACAGCGCTTCTGTACTTCCTCGTAGGTGCGCAGATTGCTCATCGTAAAGTTGGAAACAGCGAAATAGCGAACCATATCCTGACGGACAAGGTCTTCTACCGCCGCAAAGCTTTCCTCCGGGTCAACATGCGGGTCGAAAGCATGAAAATACAGCAGATCAATGTGGTCGGTCTGAAGGCGCTCCAACGAGGCACCGACCGCATCTATGATGTTCTGCCGGGAAAGGCCGGCATGGTTCGGCGTGCAGCCGTCCATCAATCCACCGATTTTCGTAGCAAGCACAATATCCCGGCGGAGAGATGGATTCGCGGCAAACCAGCGGCCGATTAACCGCTCCGAATTGCCGGAAGATTCATTGTAACGGTTTGCAGTATCCCAAAGCGTAACGCCCAATTCCCACGCACGGTTAAAAATTGAAAATGCTGCACTCTGCCCCACGCGCGAGCCGTCGCCTGTTTCCGGTAGGCCGAATTTCCAAGTACCGAGGCCAACTAAGCCTGCGGCAAGTCCAGTATGGCCGATACGGCGGTATGGCATGCCATGGAAGCTATCGGATTCAAATGCTAGACCATATAAATTGCGATTTGGTTCCAGATATCCCATTGTGTATTTCTCCGTTTCTTAAAGCCATGCACTAGAAATAAAAAATTGCTCGGCAAATAAATGTCCTTTTTTCACGGCTTATTTTTTATTGCTTATTATAGCGCCATGCGCGGACGGGCGCAAGTCACAGGCGCTAAAATCTTTGTTTTGGTAGCCACGCTGACCTGAGCCAAAACCGGCAGGCCGTGTGGCCCTTCCGCAGAACCGGAAAAATATTTGCAGAGCTGCCGGTCAGCCGAGAGGGTTTTCCCACGGGAGCTGAGGAAGGCAGCGCCAACCGGCAGACTTTAATACAGCAGATACAAAATTTTGGTTTACGCTGGAAAGTGCTGCCCTCATTTATTAAAACCATCTTTTCACAAGCAAAATAACAGGAACCGGCAGGGCCGCTAAGGGGGAATTCATGTTGGATAACCCCACCGATTCCCGGTGGTGCAAAGCACAAAAAAACGCCGGATACGGACAGCGTCCATATCCAGCGTTCCGAAGCACAGCACAG
>ENA-UOOE01001311-UOOE01001311.1-fermentation-metagenome-genome-assembly--contig:-NODE-1311-length-21318-cov-115.710013_pt1 | contig 21318 bp, 16 predicted proteins | sample MGYA00245776_ERZ724021 | MGnify/ENA primary metagenome ERZ724021 (study PRJEB28704, sample SAMN03018321) | fermentation metagenome | biome: anthropogenic terrestrial biome; feature: soil... | reverse complement strand
TGAAGGAATTATTAACGTTCAGAGTTCCGGTTCAATAACTTAGGGACACGACCCTCTTTTTTTCAGGTTAAAAACGCCTTTCCTGACTTCTGAGTTTTGATAGCCTCAAAGCCTTAATTATCTCTAGTCTTTATAGATTCAAGGTTTTCAAATTTTCAATAACGATGTAATAATCAAAAGACCTAATCTTCTTTAAGTTGCTAAACCCGTTAGGAGCATGGCTTTAAATAATTTCATTACTAATATTGTTACTCAATGCTTTTTAATTTTCGTGAAAAACTGAATTCCAGCAAATTTTTGGTTACTGCTGAAGTCTCCCCTCCTAAGGGCACAAGATTTTCAGTTCCTCTAGAAGATGCTCGTCAGCTCAAAGGCATTGCAGATGCTATAAATGTTACGGACAATCAGTGCTCAATTATGCATATGAGTTCCCTGGCTTTTAGCAAGCTTCTTCTTGACGAAGGACATGAGCCTATTATGCAGCTCACCTGTCGAGATAGGAACAGGCTCGGACTTCAGTCTGATCTTCTGGGAGCGCATGCTCTGGGTATCCGAAATATCTGCCTGATGACAGGGGATTTTCCTTCTTGCGGAGATCACCCTGGTTCAAAGCCTGTATACGACCTTGATTCCGTACAGCTCCTACAAATTGTCAAAAAACTTGATTCAGGCATCGATTTTGCAGGAAACAGGCTTGACGGAGGGACTTCTTTCTGTACAGGAGCGGTTTCTGGCATAGACCCTGAAAAACCTCTACAACTCATAAAGCTTGAAAAGAAAGTCAGATGTGGAGCTGATTTCATCCAGACTCAGGCAGTCTATGATGTGGGCATGTTTGAGGAGTTTATGGAGGCTATAAGCCACCTTGAAGTGCCTATAATTGCAGGATTGATTCCTCTTAAATCCCTGGGTATGGCCGAATTCATGAATAAGAATATATCGGGAATTCGTGTGCCTGAAGATATTATGTTTCGCATAAAAGATGCACCTGATCCGATCGAGGAAGGCCTTTCCATAGCTTCAGAAACTATAAAAGAGCTTATGAACCTCTCCAGAGGGGTTCACATTATGCCTGTAGGCTCTCATAAAAATACTCCAAGATTGCTTTCTATGGCTGGAATTTCAGGGAAGTAACGAAATACAAAAACATTCACTTTAAATGGGAGGTTTCTTTTCCTTTTCTTTAAGTTTTAAAACTTCCTGTTTTGTCTATTTTATATCTTATATCATTAATTTTCTCCTTTTTTCCTACAGAAAATGTTTATAAAATTTGATAATATATATTAATTGAGCGGGTAATGGTTCTTTGTAATTAACAATAAATTTATACCATTATTTTCTGTGGGAGAAAGTTCAAAATCCTGAAATATTCAACTGAATATAACCTCGGGGAGTTATATAACATTGGCAAGAAATTTGTCAAGACAATGCTTACTGCGATTGGATTTAACATGATCGACCTGAGCGCGGATGACATTCGGGAACTATAAGGCGGCACTTGAGTACGGGCGTGGGCTTGCGCGAAGTCTTGTGGAGGAACATATGGCTGCCTACAAGCGGGACCTGACAGGATTCATTTCGATCTTAAACAGGCTAATATAGGACCGATTCTGGATCAGCCTGTTGAAACAAGACTTTCCGCAATTGGAATCGGAACACTTCTGAGGTGGAAATAAATGGCATCTAAAATCAAACCTGCCCCGCAAATATCTATTAAGTCTAATGCAACGGCCGGAAAAATGTCACAGGAAGTTCCAGATACTGCTTTTGACCAGCTGGCTGAAAGTATCAGAAAAAAAATCGGGATCAAAGGGCCCGTGAAAGGAGAAGAGCTAACCAGCCACCTTGAAATGGTATGCGGGGAAGTTAACAGACTTCTTCGCTCTTCTTTTGGCCCAAAAGGTTTTGACAAGCTAATCATCAATCCGGTAAACGAAATCGTTGTAACCAGTGACGGAAAGACTATTTTGGAAGAAATTGACATCCTTCACCCTGCCGTAACGGCTTTGAAAAACCTGGCAAAATCCATGGACAAAGCCTGTGGGGATGGGACAAAAACTGCTGTGATCCTGGCGGCTGCTCTTATCGCAAATGGGGTCAAACTTATCCGGAACGGAGTTCACCCAAATACGGTTGTCCGAGGGTATCGGCTTGCACTTTACAAGGCTTACGAGTTACTGGAATACAGCAGCAGGCCTGCAAAATCTTATGAGGAAAGCTATGCTGTCGTGCTGGGGGCTGCTCTTAGTAAGGGCATGCAGCCGGGGCTTGCAAAAGAGCTCACACACGTGGTTCTCAGGGTGGTCGAACGCCTCAACTGCCTCTCTCCTGAGGGGTGTTTGGACCTGAACGAAAATATAAAAATTCTCCAAAAATCCGGGGGGCCTGAGGTTGATTACCTTGAAGGTTTGATAATGGACGAATCTCCTGCAAGGCCCGATATGCCCCGGAATTTCAACAAACATTCCCTCCTGATCCTGAATTATGACCTTAAATTCAAAAGCGAGTATCTCAGCCCCAAGCATGATAAGATAGCTCGGGACCTTGAGACCGCCTATAGCTTCAGAGATAAGCAAAAAGATATTCTTCGGGGTTTTGCAGACAAAATAATCGGAAGTGGGGCAGATGTGGTCTTCTGTGAGGGGAATGTAGACCCATGCATAGAGGAGGCTCTGGCACGGAAGAGCATTCTGCTCTTTAAAAAACTCAAACTCAAGGACCTGGAAAAACTCTCTAAAGCTACAGGGACTCAAATCATGGTCATCAGCGACGAGCTTGCCCCAGAAAGGCTGGGCAGAGCTGACAGCCTAGAAGTTATAAAGAAGTGTCATGAGAACTTTGTATTTATCCGGGTCCAGAACCAGCCTATTATGAGCATTTTGGTTTGGGAACCTGTCAAATATAACTTGAGGAAGGTAGAGGAAGCTGTGGATGATGCCCTGAATAGTGCGGCTTTCCTTTACAGGAACAAAATGATCGTCACAGGTGGAGGAGGGGCCGAGTTTGACCTTTCGCAGATGCTAAGGCTTTATGCGCTTACCCTTGAAGGCAAAGAACAGCTTTCTGTGCTCGAGTATGCGAATGCCCTTGAAGAAATCCCAAAAGCTCTGGCTCGAAATGCAGGAATGAACGCGCTGGACGCTATGACCGAAATAGCTGCCAGCTACAGCAGGGGGGAGGAAGCCAGGATCGACCTATCAGGCAAAGTTCGGGCAGATGCACCCTTTTTCTATGACCTTGCGAGCATCAAAAAGCTGGCTATCGTTTCCGCTACCGAAACTGCCTGCAGCATGCTGCGGGTTGATGAGATTAGGCTAAAAAAGTAAGAACTCAATATATAAAACCCGTTTTTCTTTCCTGTCTTTTGAGATTTCCTTCATTCTCCTGCTTTTGATTCAAGGTTTACTTTCCTGTATTTTTATCATGAGAATATTTATATTTACGAATCTTATATCTTGTATAATTGCTGACTTTTGCCACATGATTTTTTCATGTCATTATATGGGAAACATCAAAAAAATTTAGAATCTAATTTCTAAAATATTGCTTTGAGGGGGTTATACACTGACAAAAGAAGAAATATTAACAGAGCTAGCGAATGCTGTTATCGAAGGTGATGAAGATCTTGCAGAAGAACTGGCACGCAAAGCTCTAGATGAAGGGGTAGATGCCTATGAAGCGATAATTAATGGGCTTGCCAAGGGAATGTCGATAGTAAGCGAAAAATACGATAAGGGAGAGGCTTTTGTCCCTCAGTTGCTCATTGCTTCCACTGCAATGTATGCCGGAATGGATATCCTGACACCTCATGTGAAGATCGAGGGTGCGGAAAAACCTGCAACTGTTGTGATAGGCTCAATTGAAGGGGACGTGCACGATATCGGGAAAAACCTTGTAAAGACAATGATGTCTGCTGCCGGTTTTAAGGTAATTGACCTTGGATCCGATGTGCTCCTGGAAGAGTTTATCAAAGCTGCAAAAAAGAATAAGGCCGATATCATTTCCATGAGTTCACTTATGACCACCACCATGACAGGCATGGAAAGGGTCATAGAAATGCTTCAGGAAGAGGGGATCCGGGACGCAGTAAAGGTCATTGTTGGAGGAGCTCCAATTTCGGAAAGGTTTGCAGAGGAAATCGGGGCCGATGCGATGAGGTATGATGCAAGCTCGGCAACTGATTGGGCGCTTGAAGCAGTAAAGGCACTTCCACCAACTGAGGAAAGGTGGAGCGACCAGCAGATTGCGCTTTCCAGGAGAAAATATAGAGAGATCCTTGCTGCAAAGGCTCCGAAAGCCGCTGTGGATATTGGTAGGATTACTGCTGAAAAAGTCATGAAAGAATTCGACTCAGTTGTGCCGAAATTCGTATCAGCCATGACCAAGGCTGAGCGGTTCACAGCCGCCTTTGATGACAAAAAAGTCGACAGGCTGCCAACCGCGCCTCTTGCCTGTGGAGTATCAAGGAAGTTTGTGCCCTGCACTTACAAGGATTACTCAACCAACGCCGAAAAGTATGCGGAATGTGTCTACACGGGTATCAAGTACTTCAACATGGACACTTTCATAGGCCTGACAGACCTTTGTGTAGACGCTGCCGATTTTGGCGCAGATATACGATATCCGGAAGAGGATACGCCGGCTGCAAAGGGACACCTTGAGGACTATGAGAAACTAGAGGTCCCGGAGCTTAAGGAAGGCACCCGTGCCTATAACCTGATTATGGGCAACAAGCTTGCGACCGAAAAGGCTCACAGCCTGAATGCCCCGATGACCGCACTCATCGAAGGCCCGATGATTGCCCTTACCCAGATCATGGGTGCATCTCGCGTCCTCGCCGATATCAAGACAAATCCAGATGTCGTGAAGAAGGGGCTTGAAAAGACTACCGAATATGTAGAGAACGTCATGAAAATGATGTTTGAAGAAGCCCAGCCTGACAACCTCTGTATGGTTACCCTCTGGACAAACAACTTCATCATGAGTGCCGATGAATACATGATGACCGAAGGTGAGATCATGCAAAATAGAATCGCGCCTCTCTATAAGCAATACAACAAGCCTGTAATTATCCACAACTGTGCTGATGCCCCGCACTGGGATCTTATCCATAAGTGGGAAGCTAAAGCGTACAGCTATACTTACTACCCACATGAAGCTAACAAGGGGTCGAAGGACTACAGGTACCTCATCACCAACCATGGCAAGGAAACAATGTTTATGGGCCAGGCAAACCCTATAATATTCCTTGATAACTCTCCAGATGGTCTCAAGAAAATTAAGGATGATACCATGGAGCTCATGGAAGGTGTCCTGAATACTCTGAAGGACAACGGAATGCAGTCCAGGTACGTGATCTCTACGGGATGCGAAGTCCCGCCAGGTGCTGCATGCGATGCAGTTACTGCGGAAACATACCTAGTTGCCGAGAAAGGGCCGGAACTACAGAAGAGGATTATTGGATAATAAGAACAAAAAAGCGAAGATCAAAAACAGCTCTGTAGAAAACCTATCAAAATGCCCGCCCATAAATTAAAATCAAGAATAACTCTCGCTATTCAGTAGTACATCATCTAATATTTTCACTTCAATCATATCAGAATTTGGAGGGATTCTACAGAGCCTAAAAAGATTTTTGCTTTATGTTTGTACTTTATCTTCTTTTTTGACATCCCGATTTGATGGATTTTGATTTCTCCGCCAGATTGGAGAAACCCGAAAAGGAGGTAGCAATGAAGGTAATAAGCATCATTTCATGCAAAATCTTTGAAGATGAAATTGTTCATCTCCTGGAGCATGATAAAAAGGTGGACGAAATTCTAATACTTAATAATGAGAGTTCTGAGGATATTGTACGAAAGTTTGGAGAAGTAGGCGTCCCCTGCCGGGAAATTGCTCTTAAAGATCTCGAGACACATAGAAGTTTCAAGAGTTTACAGCAAGAAGGGAGTTCTGGGCTAATTCTTGTGCTTGACATTCTTGAAATTGTGGGCACAGGACAGAAACAACGTGCCAGGCTGAAAATGAACATATATGATGCTATTCTAAAAATGGCACTCTTCTCAGATGGGCTGCTTTTACTCTATGGACTTTGTGGTAACGTGCTTAAGGACGTTGAAAAAGATTTTAAGTATCTTAAATGTCCTCTCGTGTTGCTCAGGGACGCTGAAGGAGAAATCACCGACGATTGCATCTGTGCGACTCTTGGGGGCAAAAAATCATTTATGGAAGTAACAAAGGATTTAAGAGGGGAGAGGACTTTCATGCTTACTCCTATGTGGGCTGCCAACTGGGAAAAAATGGTATTAGCTAATGGATTTGCCCGTAGCCTGGAATCTCTTGAGGAGTCAAAGCTGGTATTCAAAGCTGCCAAGTATACTCAGGTGGCAAAAATCAATACTGGTTTAAAATACCAGCATAATTTTGAACTCAGAGTAAGGGAATTTGCAACCTTCTATGAATTTGGAATAACGGAAATCAAAGCTGAACAAGCTATCTTCGAAAGGTGTTATACTGAACTGAAACAATCACTTATGACCCATCTCTAATATTGATCTCATAAGAGAAAGTTTTCAAGTTAGATTTTAATCTATCTGGAAGGTTACTTTGAGTTTTCCAGTAAATTTTCGGATACGTTTTTATCTTCGGAGTTCTATATATAGAATATGATTTCCCAAAAATTTAATGTAAGTATATAAATATTCATAGGAATTCATTAATATTCAAATATATTTATTTATACTTAAAAACAAGTGCGAATATTCTGACAAGTATATAAATAGTTTAATATATTTATTAATATTCGGATACATTTATCAATATCCTTCAGCATTCTACTGCTTGATGCCGTATCATCGATTCCTGGTTCAGGAAACTAAAGTAAATCATCGTTTTTAAAGGCAGTAAAACATGAGTTCAAAAAATATTTCCATTCAGATATTCGGAATTAAGACCCCTATTATCAGGGAAGGGGACGATATCGTACAGATTCTAGAAACGGCCCTGGAGGAAGCGGGTCTTGTCCCGGTTGAAGGGGATATTTTCGTGCTTGCCGAATCTGCTGTTGGCACGGCGGAAAGAAGAGTTGTAAAGCTTGAAAGCGTTACTCCAGGTGAAAGGGCAAAGGTGCTTGGGGAAAAGTACGAGATCGATCCCAGGGAAATGGAACTCGTGCTTCAGGAATGCGATGAGATTTTTGGAGGTGTGCCTGGAGCTGCCCTTACAATTACGAAAGGTGTTCTGGCTCCGAATGCAGGTATTGACGCTTCTAACGCCCCTGAAGGTCATGTGATCCTGCTCCCCAAAGACCCACGAAAAAGTTCGGAAAAGATCCGGAAAGAGCTTGAACAGCGTTATTCATGCAAGCTGGGGGTAATTATAGGGGATAGCAGGACCCAGCCTCTCAGGCTTGGATGCTCGGGAATTGCACTTGGAGTTTCAGGCTTTGTGCCTGTGGAAGACGCACGGGGAACCAACGATATCTATGGAAAAGCTCTTCGTATTACATATAAGGCTGTAGCAGATAACCTTGTTTCTGCTGCCGAACTTCTTATGGGAGAAGCTGGAGAAAGAGTTCCCTGCGTGCTGATCCGTGGCGCTCCTGTAAATATGGTTAATGAGTCTCTAGATGTGCCAACGATCCCCATGGAAGGATGTATGTATTTTGGTAACATAATCAGAAGCATGACCGGGGATAAAGGTAGAGGGAAAAAGGAATAACTCTTTAGTTCAGTTAAAGTTACTCTGGCTTCTCTTATGAATACATTTCAGTAAAACCTATGTGTTTGAGATAAGCGTTATATATTCTCGAAGATAATATATACAATTAATTGAGTCCCGACCCTGTATTTGGTAAATCCAGCTTTTATGTCGCCTATCATCAGGATTGGGTTTCCGGCAGCTTTGTCGTACAGGCCTTTTCAGGTAGTATATGTACGACTCTTCTATATGCTTCCCGGAGTGGATCAAACAAAAACAGAGAAAGTCTCAGACCTTTCAAAATATAAAGGTGATTTTATGAAACCGATGTTATTGGACTTTTCCGCAACATGGTGTGGACCTTGCAGAATGCAAAAACCGATTCTTGAAGAGCTTGAGAAAAAGTATGGGGATAAGGTTGAGTTCAAAGTTATCGATGTGGATGAAAACCAAGAAATGGCCTCCAAATACGGCATACACGCGGTCCCGACACTGATAATTCAGAAAGATGGGACTGAAGTAAAGCGCTTCATGGGAGTTACCCAGGGTAGTGTACTGGCGTCGGAACTCGATAAGATCCTCTGACCCTCAGTTTTTCTGATAAAGACCGCCCGGGGTTCCATAAACCTGGGGCTAATCTTTTTCCATATCTGTTATAGGTAAACTTTGTTCTTTTGTAGGTAAGTTTAATTTATTCTATATGAAAGTGCTTCGATGTTCTTTTCCGTTTTATGCTGATTTTATAACTTACTCATTCTCTAATTCTTAATTTAGGGCAGTAAAGTCTTACTGCTTACATTCTGAAGTATTTTTTTCGAAAATCAATATTTTTTCCTGATTGTACATTTAAACTTTTCCTATTAATTGGGTACATAAATGGAAAATTGATGGAAATTGAGTAGCTACCTTTTTCTTGCTTCTAAACACGTTTTGTAGTTATTCTCAACTCCTTCATAGAAGCTCAATAAATTGGTGTTAAATCGGAAATCAATAGCAGAATAATTACGTATTTTGGAAACTTTACTCTGTAATGCGAATTATTAAAATTATCAGCTGAAAAGTTCTGAAATCCTATAAATATCATAATAATTACATAAGTTTTTGTAAAAAAATTTAGCAGTAAAATAAGATTATTTTGATTAATGAAATGCTTTGTGAATTAAAAACCTAGAATACTATCTAAATAATGTTAGTTGAATGGGATAAATATTTATAGTCAGTATAACCTAATTATATCAATGTAAAAACGTAAAAAAAATTATAATGAGATGAGAAAAACATGAAAATCCGAGTGGTTAGTTCAAGAGAAGAAATCTTTACACTGAATCCAAATGAGCGTGTTGTTCACTTGGCCTTTAGGCCTTCAAACAAGGATATTTTGGGACTGGTTGAGACCTGTCCGAAAATTGAGGTAATTCAGTTACCTAAGTCTTATATGGCTACAGTTTCAAAGTCCATAGAAATGTTCCTTGATATGCAGAGAATCCAACTCATCGAAGGCGATGTCTGGGGTCACAGGAAGGACATTAACGAATACTACACTATTCCATCCTCAGTTACTGAAAAAATAAAGGAGATGAAAGCCGAAGGTAAATCCACTGAGGATATTGAAGCAAAGATCTCACGGGAAAACATGCTTAACCCTGAAATGGTTGCTTATATCATAACCAAGGAATCCTCTGCCTGAACTTGGACAGAGTAAGATACGCTACCAAGCGTTTCACTGGAGATTAAACCGCAAAAATGTCGAATTTTCGCGCTTCTGCGATCTGATCTCCGACTCAAATCTTTTATTTTAGAGAGCGCTTATCTGGAGAAAGCGGGAAAACCTGGAAGTATAATTGAGATCCCTTTTCAAGAGGATTTCCTATTTATTAGTTTCTTTTGCTATCTTTTTTAAGAAAATCGTAATCTTGGGAGGAGTTTTGACTCCTATGGTTACTGTCTAAGTTACTGTCTAAGTTACTGTCTAAGTTACTGTCTAAGTTACTGTCAATACTAACTGGAAAACAAATCTCATAATTTTTTCAATCAGTATGTTCTTGTTTTTAAGCATTTCTTCTATATAATAATACTATATGAATCTACAGTTTTTCCCTAACCTTAAATACCTTAAGTATTATCTCCTCCAAGGATTTGCGTGATTTCTAAAAAACTGATTGATCTTGGTGTGCTGGCGCTCAGGCAGCGTAATTCTCGCGGGACCTTTAAACCGCATATTTCTCTCCGGTTCAGGGACAATGCCGGGGATCTGCGCACCTTTTCCATTGATACTACCAGGATACCGGGAAAGCAACTTCAGCCCGATGCTTATCTGATCACTCATGCCCATTCCGATCATCACGGAAAATCGGCTATGCTTTCCCCCAATTCCATTTGTTCGGAAAAAACCGCTATAGCACTTGAAATTAGGCATGATAGAAAATATGCGGGTAGCATGTGCAAGCTTGGGGATGAAATCGATATCGAAGGAACAAAGGTGAAGACATTCTCCACGGAGCATACTGCAGGTGCGACTGCTTTTTACTGGGAAAACGATGTAGGGACAAGGATTCTGGTAACAGGCGACGTTAAAAATGCAAGCAATCTTCCTCCCTGCGACGTCCTTATTACTGAAGCTAACTACGGAGACCCTGCCGACCCCTCCTGCCATTTTGCAGATGACCTTGAAGGCATGAAATCAGCTCTTTTTGAAAACGGGCCAGTCGCCTTTGGAGCATATGAGTTTGGAAAAGCCCAGCGCGCAGTCGAACTCATAAGAGGATTCGGATATGATGGCAATATTTGCATGGATGCTAGGACAAGGGCTCTTACCCGCAGTATGCTTGAGGATGCCGGGGAACTGACAGGGCTTGATTCCGAAGAAGATGATGGGGTTTTCATAGTTGCTCCCTGGGACCTTGACAAGTTGCCCTGGAACATGAAAAAATACGTATTGAGTTGCCGTATGGATTACCCTTACCCAACAATCAGGATAAGCGACCATCTTGATGCTTGCGGGCTTGAAAATATGGTCAGGAAACTTTCCCCTGAAGTAACTCTTGTCTATCACCCAGGAGGGAATAGACCTTCTAAATTTTCAAAACATTTAAATTCAATAGGAATTGATTCGATATCTATAGATCAGATCGGTAATGTTTTAAGTAATGAATTTATTTAAAACTGTAAAAATCTAGCATTAATATTTATCCCAATAATTTAACTTTGAGAGTCTTATTAAATAATTTAATTCTAATAATTTAAATATAATGATTTTAATCTAATATCCCAAATCTGCAAATTAAAATCTTATAATCCAGGTCTAATTTTTTAACTGAGATTAGATCCTGACTACAATTATATCCCGGGAATGTTAATTGCCGTTCAGGAGAGTATACAGGTTGAGTAAGCAAAATCCGAAGTCAAAGTCCAGAAAGGAACCTACAAAAATAAAAGAGGCTACTTCAGAAGTTCCTGCAACAAAGATCGAGACTCCAGAGAAAAAGACTCTTATTAAGGAAAGGACACCTGAGGAAAAGCAAAAGGAGTATAAAGACGGAATTATTAAGACGATAGTAGCTGCATTACTTGGCACAATTGCAGGAGTACTATGTTTCCGTCTATATGGGACAGGAGAAGATAGGATCTGGTATGTTATACTTACGATCGTTATCGGGTTTACATATTTCATACAGAAATTTCTTTATCCTCAACTCAAGATCAGCACAAATGAGTTCAAATTCAAGGACTGGTTCTACGTAGAGTTTATAGTGATTGATTTCTTCCTTGTTGTCTGGACTCTCCTCCTGAATTAAAATCCCCTTTCCTGAACTGCAAAAGGCTCTCTTAAATTTAAGGGCCTTTTATACAGTTTTTTATCACAGGCTTTTATTTTTTTGATTCACAAACATGTGTATTAATTTACAAGATTTTGCATAATTTGGCCGCATATCCAATTAAACTTCTACTTAACTGATGTTTTGTGCCTGCAATAGTCCAACAGTTCATATACCAGAGCAGGCATTTCATAACCGATAACTACTGTATATATGCAATATTCTTTCAATATACTAACGTTACATTATCATATTGCCCTGCTGTGATAACAGCTTTCTACCATAGCAAAAACTTACATTGTTACTCTCAGGTTATGCTTAAAATTACAGCAAACATTCTGTTTAATATTGTTTACCAAATTAAAGAAAAAACGTAATTTTTGGGGACTATCATGAGAATAGCTATACTTAATAAAGATAGGTGTCAGCCCAGACGGTGCAGTAAGGAGTGCGAGAAATATTGCCCGAGGGTCCGAACAGGGGATGAGACGATTGTTTTTGAGGAGGATGGAAAACCTGTCATTTCCGAGGAACTCTGTGTAGGTTGCGGAATTTGCATTAACAAATGTCCTTTCAACGCCATCATGATCATAGGGCTTCCTGAAGCTCTAACGGAACCCACTCACAGGTACGGAGTAAATGGTTTTGCCCTTTTCGGGCTGCCTGTTCCCAGGGCAGGAAAAGTAACAGGGATTCTCGGTCCTAACGGGATCGGAAAAAGTACGTCCGTTCAGATTCTTTCAGGAGCTTTAATCCCTAACTTCGGACAGGAAAAAGGCGATTGGGACACTGTGCTTGAACATTATGCTGGAACCGCACTTTATGACTACTTTAAAGCTGTTGTAGACGGTAAGGTCCGAGTTTCCCAAAAGCCCCAGTACGTAGACCTGATCCCTAAAGCTTTCAAAGGAAAAACATTCGAACTGCTCGAAAAAACCGATGAGAGAGGAGTCCTTGATGAGCTTGTCGACTATCTTGATTTAAAAAGCGTAGTCAACAGGAATATCTCGGAATTGAGTGGTGGAGAACTGCAGCGTGTGGCAATCGCAGCATGTGCGGCAAAGGATGCTCAGTTCTACTTCTTTGATGAAATTAGCCCTTATCTTGACATCTACCAGAGAATTAACGTCGCCCGTCTGATCCAGAATATATCAAAGGACAAAGCTGTGCTCGTGGTAGAGCACGATCTTGCAATCCTGGACATGCTCACAGATGTCATTCACATTGCTTACGGAGAGCCTGCAGCTTTTGGTGTGGTTACTCTTCCGAAGAGTGTACGGGTGGGGATTAATCAATACCTCAAAGGCTATCTCCCTGAAGAAAATATAAGGATACGACCTGAAGCCATAAAGTTTGAAGTCCATCCTCCGAGAGAAGACTACCAGTTAAGGTCCGTAGTTACTTTTAACGGTTTCTCAAAGAAATTTGGAGATGGCTTCTCCCTAAAAGCTACAGGTGGCAGCCTTCGGGAAGGTGAGGTACTCGGAATAGTAGGCCCCAACGGGATAGGAAAGTCAACCTTTGTAAAGGTGCTTGCAGGGGAAATCAAGCCTGATGAGGGCGATCCAGGGATAGACGTTAAAATCTCTTACAAGCCTCAGTACATTAAAGCCGACATCCCTGTGCGCGTGCAGGATTTCCTGCGTGGTATTTCAAGGCAGTTTGGAACTAGCTACTACGAGGTAGAAATTTCGAACCCACTCCAGCTTGAAAAGATCTATGATAGCCTTCTTACGGAGCTAAGTGGTGGAGAATTGCAAAGAGTTGCGATTGCAGCCTGTCTAACCCAGGAAGCCGACCTTTATATTCTGGACGAACCCAGTGCCCATCTGGACGTTGAACAGCGTTCTATGGTCACAAAAGTCCTCAACCGCTTTGCCGAAAACAACAAGAAGACAGCTCTTGTCGTAGATCATGATATCTATATGATAGATATGTTGAGCCAGAGACTCGTGGTTTTTGAAGGCAAGCCTTCGGTATACGGTGAAGCGCATGGCCCGTTCAGCATGGAAAACGGTATGAACAAATTCCTGAAAAACTTGGGCATAACTTTCCGCAGGGACGAGGAAACAAGGCGCCCGCGTGTGAATAATCTGGGCTCAAGGCTTGACCGGGAACAAAAAGAAAGTGGAAATTACTATTATTCGGCAGGTAATTAATTCGACATCAGTAAAGTGACGTTCAGTAAGTGATGTTAACTAATCGATGTTTAGTAATTTATGTTCAAAAAATCTTAATGAATTAGGTTTCCCTTAACAGGGAACCAGGCTTTTGCAGAAACTTTTGAAGATGTTTCTGCAGATACTAAATTTTTCGATAGTGGTGTGCAATTCCAAAATAGTTTTTTATCCAATGTGTGAGTTTCTGATTTTCAATGAAGATAGAAAGTCTCGATCTGCCCGATGAAATAAAACGGTTTTATGTCGATTCCGGGATTCTGGAACTTTATCCCCCTCAGGCCGAAGCCGTGGAAAAAGGGCTGCTTGAAGGAAGAAACCTGCTTGCTGCAATCCCAACGGCTTCAGGGAAGACTCTCCTTGCCGAGCTTGCAATGTTGAAATCCATCCGCGCAGGAGGAAAGGCACTCTATATCGTGCCTCTTAGAGCTCTTGCTTCCGAGAAATTCAGGCGGTTTCGGGAGTTTTCGGAACTTGGAATAAAGGTCGGCATCTCAACAGGGGATTATGACCTTCGGGACGAGGGGCTCGGAGTAAACGATATAATTGTTGCAACCTCTGAGAAAACCGATTCCCTGCTCAGGAATGAGACTGCCTGGATGCAGGAAATTTCTGTTGTTGTAGCAGACGAGGTTCATCTCATAGACTCACCGGATAGGGGCCCAACGCTTGAAGTTACCCTTGCAAAGCTTCGGAAAATGAATCCTTCCTGCCAGATCCTAGCGCTCTCTGCAACTGTAGGAAACGCCGACGAACTCGCAGCCTGGCTGGAAGCCGAGCTTGTATTAAGTGAATGGAGGCCTACTGAACTTCATGAGGGGGTATTCTTTAATGGGACCTTCTATTGCAAGGATAGAGAAAAACCTGTTGAGCAATCCACAAAAGACGAAGCTGTGAACCTTGCGCTGGATACTCTCAGGAAAGACGGGCAGTGCCTGGTTTTCGAAAGCAGCAGAAAGAATTGTATGGCTTTTGCAAAAAAGGCGGCCTCAACTGTTAAAAAGACGCTCTCAGCAGAAGACAGGAAAGCACTTGCAGAAATTGCAGATGAAATTCTCGAAAGCAGTGAAACTGATACTTCAACTAACCTTGCAGCCTGTATTCGTTCAGGGACGGCCTTTCACCATGCAGGCCTTACCACTCCTTTAAGGGAGCTTGTAGAAGACGGTTTCAGGGCTGGAAAAATCAAATTGATTTCGAGCACTCCTACTCTAGCAGCCGGGCTTAACCTGCCTGCTCGACGCGTAATTATCCGAAGTTATCGGCGCTATTCCTCTGAAGGTGGAATGCAGCCTATTCCTGTGCTCGAGTACAAACAGATGGCAGGCAGGGCAGGCAGGCCAAGACTTGACCCATACGGAGAAGCTGTACTTATTGCAAAATCCTATAATGAGTTTGTTTTCCTTTTTGAGAACTACATCGAGGCAGATGCCGAAGATATCTGGTCCAAACTCGGAACTGAAAACGCTCTCAGGACACATGTGCTCTCTACTATCTCCAATGGTTTTGCGCGGACTTATGACGAACTAATGGACTTTCTGGAGGCAACATTTTTCGCTTTCCAGTACTCTAACTTCGGGCTTTCCACGGTTGTGAATGAATGCCTTAACTTTTTGCGTCAGGAAGAAATGCTTGAGAATACCGATGCTCTTATTCCTACAAACTTCGGAAAGCTTGTCTCAAGGCTGTATATTGATCCACTATCGGCTGCCCGCATTGCAAAGGGCCTGAAAGAAGCAGAAACCCTGACCGAACTTACTCTACTGCATCTGGTATGCAGCACGCCTGACATGCGTCTGCTCTACATGAGGAGCCAGGACTATCAGGACATCAACGATTATGTAATGGCTCACGCCAGCGAGTTTATAAGGGTGCCCAGTCCCTTTGATACTACGGAATATGAATGGTTCCTCGGAGAAGTCAAAACTTCCCTTCTTCTACTTGACTGGATTCACGAAAAATCTGAAAACGAGATTTGCTTAAAGTTCGGTACCGGGGAAGGTGACATTCATGCAATTGCGGACATTGCAAAATGGATAATGCATGTTGCTGCCCAGCTTGCTAGTCTTATTGACCTCAAAGGGGCAAAAGAAGCCGCAGAACTTGAAAAACGGATACATTACGGAGCGGCCCCCGAACTTATGGATCTACTTGACATCAGAGGTATAGGGCGCGTGAGAGCAAGGAAACTTTATGACGCAGGCTTCAAATCCTCAGCAGAGCTTGCAGGAGCCGACCCTGTAAAAGTGGCTGCTCTTCTGGGGCCAAAAATTGCAGACCGGATTTTTAAGCAGATAGGAATCCGAGAGGCAGTTCCTGGAATTTTGGAGCCTGAACTTCCTGAGAAAAGTCCTTCCTCAGGGCAAAAAACAATCAGCGATTATTGATTTTACCTACCTCACTTCTTTTGTTTTTTATAGTAGATCCGCTTTACGGTTTTTACTCTATATTATTAGGCTCAGTAAGGGATAAAATATTAAATGAGGGCAGGGATTTAATGGGATTGGATTCTCAAGTGAATCGATTATCTGGTTGCTCGGCTCTCAGATTGCCGATTGCTAATTTGTAGTAATTCATTTTATCTCGAGTTTAATTCGCCAATTTATATCAGATTTCAACCTGTATCAGGTTCTGTCAGGTTCTTTCAGAGATGGTTATGATGTTATTCAAAAAGTTGTCTGATGTTTCGGAAGCTGAAATGCAGAAATTGCTCTCCCGGGGATCCGGGCTTGAGGACGTAGCGAAAACTGTTTCAGCTGTGCTTTCCGATGTGCGCACCAAAGGAGATGCCGCACTCAGGGAATATACAGCTAAATTCGATAAAGTCGAACTTGCAAATTTTGAAGTGAGCGAGGAAGAGTTTGAGATGGCTCTTTCCGAAATAAGTCCTGAACTCCTGGATCACCTTAAAGCCGCAGCTGCAAACATACAAGCTTTCCATGAAGCTCAGCTCCCGGAAGCTACCTGGTTCATGGAACTCAAACCAGGAATCGTGCTGGGTCAAAAGGCAACACCTCTGGAAAGTGTGGGTGCATATGCTCCTGGAGGGCGGGCTTCCTATCCTTCAACCGTGCTAATGACTGTAATTCCTGCCAGGGTTGCAGGAGTAGAGCAGGTCATTGTTTGTACCCCTCCAAGGCCGGACGGTTCCGTACACCCGCTTACGCTTGCTGCCGCAAAGGTTGCAGGAGCGGATAAAGTTTTCAAACTAGGTGGAGTGCAGGCTATAGGGGCAATGGCCTATGGGACTGAAACCGTTCCCAAGGTGGACAAAATCGTAGGGCCTGGAAATGTTTTTGTCACATCTGCCAAAATGCAGATCAGGGACGTTGCAGAGATAGATTTCCCGGCAGGTCCTAGCGAGGTGTTAATCATTGCAGATGAATCAGCAGATGTCGTTATGGCCGCTTCGGATATTATAGCGCAGGCCGAGCACGATCCAAACTCAGTCTCAATACTCGTTACAGGCTCGGATACGCTGGCAGAGGCTGTAAAAAAAGAAGTTCTGGTTCAGGCTGAACAGACTGCGAGAAGCAGCATTGTAAAGGCTTCTCTTGAAAACGCTGCAATTCTTATTGCAGACTCCCTGGAACAATGTATTAGCTTTAGCAATAAATTTGCTCCCGAACATCTTGAGATTATGGTATCGGATCCGGATTTTGTACTTGACAGGATTAAAAACGCAGGATCAATTTTTGTAGGAAATTATTCACCTGTTCCTGCTGGAGATTATGCCTCCGGGACGAATCACGTGCTTCCCACATCCGGATACGCCAGAGTTTATTCTGGTCTGAATATAAACCATTTTATTAAATACTCAAGTATTCAGAGAATCAGCAAGAGTGGGCTTGAAATTCTGAAAGAAACTGTAATCGCATTAGCCGAGGAAGAAGGTCTACATGCACATGCTGATGCTATTAGAACTCGGTTTGGGTATAAACCCTCTAAATAATATTTCGGCTAATCGATATGTATTTAAAATGTAAATGCGTAAACAAAATTTGATTTTTAAATAAATGAAAATCTAATTCTTAAATAAGGAGTGGGGATACGTATGAAAATCAGAGTAGTTAGTTCACGGGAGGAAATTCCTACCCTCAATCCGAACGAGAAGGTTATTCACCTTGCTTTCAGGCCGTCTAACAAGGATGTATTTATGCTTGCGGAAACATGTCCGAAAATTGAAGCGATACAGCTTCCTAAATCTTACAGAAGGACGGTCTCCAAGTCAATTGAAATGTTTCTGGAGATGCAGAAGATTAATCTTCTAGAAGGGGATGTATGGGGGCACAGGAAGGACATAAACGAGTATTATAATGTCTCTCAGAACATTCTGGAGAAAATACAGGAATTAAAAGCTGATCGTTTCACCAATGAGGTTATTGCCGAAAAGCTTTCGAGAGAAAGTAAATTAAACTCGGATATGATCCTTTATATCCTGAGCAAAAGAATCGTAGATTAATCTATTAATTCGCCATCTTTCTAGGATGCATTTCAGGATATATCCTTTTTCTAGGACAGATCCTTTTTTCGGGCTGTATTCTGTGAAGGAATAGCGAATGAATCCTTCTTTTCAGATGGAATTCCGGATTGGAATTTCCATCTAATGTTTACTTTTCTTAAATCTCTCTGAGCTTTTGCAGTTTCCAGAGCAATGCTTCACTTTCGTTAAGGTAGGGTCTTTGCTCTTTATTATACTTTATTATAATTTATTTTTCAATCTACTTCTCACACCTTGATTCCTAATTGTGCTTTATTTTTCGATCTACCTCTCATACTTTGATTCCTATTTGTGCTTTATTTTTCAATTTACCTCTCATACATTGATTCCTATCTCAAATCTCATTGGTTTTTTATTCTTCGATTTATTTTTTTATTTTTCCTGGATTATTCTCTGTTTTCTAGATCTAAAATTCTAAAATTGTTACATAACATTATTTTTATATTTAGTATGATTGCAATAACTGATTTATAAACATTTAAGACATGAAAACTCTTTTTTTTCTCAGCGTTTTTGTTTCTGCTTTTCCCACTTACTTTTTTTGAAATATTTTCAAATTAGCGGGACAAAACCAATGAGTATACATAGAAAATTATTTAAATAAAGTCGTGTAACTTATTTTATTGATTCTTTAATGAGTTTTGGGTCGGGGGATCTGTATGAAAATAAGAGTTATTAGTTCAAGAAATGAAATTCTATCACTAAATCCAAATGAAAAGGTTGTTCACTTTGCATTCAGGCCTTCAAATAAAGATATTTTTCTGCTTGTTGAGACATGTCCAAAACTGGAGGTAATTCAGCTTCCAAAATCATATAGACGGACAGTTTCAAGAGCCATAGAGATGTTTCTCGAAATGCAAAAGGTCCAGCTTCTGGAAGGAGATGTATGGGGGCACAGGAAAGATATCAACGAATACTATACTGTCCCCTCTTCCGTAATCTCAAAAATAAAAAGTATGAAAGCTGAAGGCATTCCTGGTGAAAAAATTGCTGAGGAAGTGGCACAGGAGAGCAAGCTTGATCCTCAAATGGTTTCTTATATTCTGGGCAGGAGAGATTTAGAGTAAAATCACCTGATTTCCATCTCGGCAAAGTTGTGGCTATTCAGCCTGGGCCCTGTTTCACCCTATTTCCGCCCAGGAGGATGGATCCCACTCCTTTCCGCTTTGCTTACGCCCAAAAGAGCTGATTTACATACAGAGCGGAGCTAAATTCAAAAAGGATTGATATCTAGAAAGATACTCTTAATTTTTGAAAATTAAGATAGTTTTTAAGAAAAACAGATTTTTTCATACCATTTTCTTGCTATATATCTCTATGCGAGAAAATCTGGAACTGTCATTCTGAAATTTAATCCGAATAATACATTCTTGAATGCTCTTAAATATCCTTGAGATCTTCGACTGTCTTTTCTGGACTATTATGGCGTTTTTAAGTATTCTAGGTAGTTTCCTATTATCTTTGGCTATGGGTGATGCATAAGCGCAGTTTTGATTAAGTTTTCTTTTCTGTGACAGTATCGGAATATTTGTGATTCTCTTGATTGTTAGGATGCTTTTAAAGCATCCTGTTTGAATTCTACTTTGATTTTTAGTTCTAATTTTTTCGGTTATTTCAGGTAAGTTCCTTGTTAAAATACTTGTCATAGGAGCTCATGTCGAAATGTCCGTGCCCGCTGAGGTTGAAGAGAATTGTTTTTTCTTCTCCGGTTTGTTTGCATTTGAGAGCTTCGTCGATTGCACAGCGGATAGCGTGAGAGGATTCCGGAGCAGGGACTATGCCTTCGGTCCGTGCGAACTGTATAGCGGCATCAAATACCGGGCACTGATCATATGAAACAGCTTCAATAAGCCCTTCAGCACAGAGTTTGCTTATGATTGGGGAGTCTCCATGGTAGCGGAGCCCGCCTGCATGGATGGCAGGAGGCACATGTTCGTGGCCCAAGGTGTACATTTTAAGCAACGGGGTCATTTCCGCAGTGTCTCCGAAATCATACCTGTACTCACCTTTGGTAAGGGACGGGCAAGCCGAGGGTTCGACTGCGATTACTCTTGGACTATTCTTTCCTTCAAGCCTGTCTTTAATGAACTCAAGGGATATTCCTGCAAGGTTGCTTCCTCCTCCACAGCAGCCTATAACTATATCAGGGTAGGTTTCAACCTGTTCAAGCTGTTTCTTACATTCGGCCCCGATTACTGTCTGATGGAGCATAACATGGTTGAGGACGCTTCCCAGGGAATACTTCGTGCTATCATGCGCGATTGCATCCTCTACGGCTTCACTGATTGCGATTCCGAGGCTTCCCGGTGTATCAGGCTGCTCCTTCTGAATTTTTCTCCCGAATTCCGTATCCGAGCTTGGCGAGGGAACAACATTTCCTCCCCAGATTGTCATGAGGGACTTCCGATAAGGTTTCTGGTAATAGCTGGAACGGACCATATAGACTTTACACTCAAGATCAAAGTAGTTGCAGGCAAGAGCTAATGCACTTCCCCACTGTCCTGCACCTGTTTCGGTTGTGAGTCTCTCGTTTCCTTCTTTCATATTATAATAAGCCTGGGCAATCGAGGTGTTTGTCTTATGACTTCCAGCAGGGCTTACCCCTTCATTTTTATAGTATATCTTTGCAGGAGTTTTGAGAAGCTTTTCCAGCCTGTGTGCTCTATAAAGCGGGCTAGGTCTCCAGAGCTTGTAAATCTCAAGTATCTCCTCAGGGATATCAATAAACCTTTCACTACTCATTTCCTGCTTGATAAGGCCTTTTGCGAAAATAGGTTCAAGAGCCTCGGGGCTTATAGGCTCCCAGGTCCTCGGATCAAGAGGAGGCTCGATAGGAGAAGATAAGTCTGGTAGGATATTATACCACTGCCTGGGCATCTCATTCTCATCAAGGATAATTTTGGTCTGTTCCATAGATTTTCTCCGTCTTTATTGTATGCACAAAATCGTACTTCGATGTATTTAATTGTTACTTACTTTCCAGTTAAGGTATTTATATCTCACTTATGTACTTTATGGAAAAGAGGAATGTTTGAAGGAGTGTTACTAATCAAAAAACAGAAACTGGAAGGCTATAAATATAAATATAAATATAAATATAAATATAAATATAAATATAAATATAAAT
>ENA-UOOE01001309-UOOE01001309.1-fermentation-metagenome-genome-assembly--contig:-NODE-1309-length-21339-cov-7.150771_pt1 | contig 21339 bp, 22 predicted proteins | sample MGYA00245776_ERZ724021 | MGnify/ENA primary metagenome ERZ724021 (study PRJEB28704, sample SAMN03018321) | fermentation metagenome | biome: anthropogenic terrestrial biome; feature: soil; material... | reverse complement strand
GATTCTAAAGAGGAAGACTCCCAAGAGGAAGATTCCAAAGTAGAGGATTCTAAAGAGGAAGACTCCCAAGAGGAAGATTCCAAAGTAGAGGATTCTAAAGAGGAAGACTCCCAAGAGGAAGATTCCAAAGAGGAAGATTCCAAAGAGGAAGACTCCAAAGTAGAGGATTCTAAAGAGGGAGATTCCAAAGAGGAAGATTCCAAAGTAGAAGATCCTAAAGAGGAGCTTTCACCAGAAAAAGAAACTGATCCTTTGAAAATGGATTTAACTAAGCTAAATAAGAAATCTGTAGATAAGATGGTACTTGAGTATGGTTTAGAAAAAGCTATCGAGATTTTGAGTAAGTTTAAGGTAATAGAACTTCGAAATCTTGCTCGTAGATATAAAAACTTTGGTATCAAAGGTAGATCCATTTCTAAGGCTGACAAGAAGTTACTGCTTATAGAGTTCAAAAAATATTATGGGCATAATTAAACAGCTATAAAAATAAAAATATATAAAAAAAATGGAGGGACCACAATTGGAAAATTTTGATAAGGATTTATGTTCTATACAAGAGGCAAGAACCCTTGTACGTTTAGGAAAAATCGCAGCAAATCAACTTGCTGATTATAATGAAGAACAAATTGATAAGATTCTACGCAATATGGTTAAAGTAGCAGAGGAAAATGCAGTTTCTTTAGCTCAGATGGCTGTAGAAGAAACTGGTTTTGGAAAAGTTGCAGATAAGACTTTTAAAAACCATATGGCTTCCACTTTGGAGTATGAAGCTATCAAAGATATGAAGACTATTGGTGTTGTTGCAGAAGATCCAGTTAAGAAGGTAATTGACATTGCACAGCCACATGGTTTGATAATGGGTATTGTACCTTCCACAAATCCAACATCCACTGCTATTTTTAAGTCAATGATTGCAATTAAAGGACGTAATGCAATTGTATTTTCCCCACATCCTTCTGCTGTAAAATGTACATCAAAGGCAATAAACCTTATGAATGACGCAGCAGTAGCAGCAGGAGCTCCTGCAAATGTTATCAGTGGTCTTACTATGCCATCTATGGAAGCTTCAAATGAGTTAATGAAATCCAAAGAAGTTTCTACGATTATTGCAACTGGAGGCCCTGGAATGGTAAAAGCTGCTTATAGTTCAGGAAAGCCTGCATTAGGTGTTGGTGCTGGTAATTCTCCAGCTTATATTGAGAGAACTGCTGATGTTCATGAAGCAGTTAAAAATATCATTTCTAGTAAGACTTTTGATAATGGTACTATTTGTGCATCTGAACAGTCTATAGTAGTTGAAGAATGTAACCGTGAAGAGGTAATAGCTGAATTGAAGAAGCAAGGCGGTTATTTTATGACAGCCGAAGAAACTGCAAAAGTTTGCTCTACTATTTTTAAGCCTGGCACAACTAAGATGAATGCTAAGTTCGTAGGAAAAGCAGCTTTGGTTATTGCAGATGCAGCAGGTCTTTCAGTTCCACCAGAAACAAAAATTTTAATAGGAGAACAAAGCGGTGTTGGCCCTGCTTATCCACTATCTTATGAGAAGCTTACAACAGTAATTGCTTTCTATACAGTTAAAGATTGGCATGAAGCATGTGATCTTTGTATAAGCTTGCTTCAACATGGTCTGGGACATACTTTGAGCCTTCACACAAATGATAAAGATCTAGTAATGAAATTTGCTAAAAAACCAGCATCTCGTATTTTAGTTAATACTGGTAGCAGCCAGGGTGGTGTTGGTGCAAGCACAGGATTATTACCTTCCTTTACATTAGGTTGTGGTTCATGGGGCGGAAGTTCTTGCTCTGAAAATGTTGGCCCACAGCATTTGATTAATATCAAGAGAGTTGCATATGGTATTAAGGATTGTTCTACATTAGCTGCAGATGATCCAGGTTTCAATCATCCTGAACTTGCTACTGCTTCAACAACAGGTACTGTAGGATGTGCAGCAGCAAATGGCGTTAGTCCTGCTGCTGCTAGCGATGATAAACTTAGTAAGTTGTTAACTGAACTAGTAGCTGCAATGAAGGGAGCTAACTAGGAATGGAAAATGAAGCTCTTGTAAAACTTTTGATGGAAACTATAAGAGGTAAGCAGTCTTCTGTAGAAGTACAAGGAAGTATAGGAGATGCAAATGAAATTCCAGTTGGAGTTTCCAATCGTCATGTTCACCTTTCACAAGCAGATTATAATATCCTATTTGGAGAAAATTATCAGATGACTAAGGTGAAAGATTTGTCACAACCTGGACAATATGCATGTAAGGAAACAGTAACAATCTGTGGTCGAAAGGGTGCCATTGAGAAAGTTAGATTCCTTGGTCCAGTGCGTAGTAAGACACAAGTAGAAATTCTAGTAGGAGATACATTTAAACTGGGTGTAGCTTCAGCGGTAAGGATGTCCGGTGATTTATCTGGAACACCTGGAATTACAATAATTGGTCCAAAAGGATCTGTTCAGACAAAAGAAGGTGTGATTGTCGCACAACGACATATTCACATGTTGCCTAAAGATGCTCAGCGTTTTGGTGTGCATGATGGACAAATAGTAAGTGTTAAAGTTGATGGATTACGTGGTGGAACTTATGATAATGTAGCAATTAGAGCAAATGATGCTTCAGCTCTAGAATTTCATATTGATACAGAGGAAGCAAATGCTATGGGTCTTGGTAACTCATCAAAAATTACAATAGTAAAATAACAATATAAGGAGAGAGGAGAATAAAAATGAAGTCTGATGCATTAGGAATGATCGAAACAAAAGGTTTAGTAGGATCTATTGAAGCCGCAGATGCAATGGTTAAGGCAGCTAATGTTAATTTAATAGGTAAAGAAATTGTTGGTGGAGGTCTTGTAACAGTAATGGTAAGAGGAGATGTAGGAGCTGTAAAGGCAGCTACTGATGCTGGTGCTGCTGCTGCACAGCGTGTAGGTGAACTAATTTCTGTTCATGTTATTCCTCGTCCACATGTTGAAGTTGAAACTATTCTTCCTAAGGCTGCTCCAAAGGAAGATTAAGAGTGGAAAGCAGAAAATATATTATAAATTAGGAGGAAATCAAAATGAAATTTGATGCATTAGGAATGATCGAAACAAAAGGTTTAGTAGGATCTATCGAAGCCGCAGATGCAATGGTTAAGGCAGCTAATGTTTACTTAATAGGTAAAGAGCATGTTGGTGGAGGTCTTGTAACAGTAATGGTAAGAGGAGACGTAGGAGCTGTAAAGGCAGCTACTGATGCTGGTGCTGCTGCTGCACAGCGTGTAGGTGAACTAATTTCTGTTCATGTTATTCCTCGTCCACATGTTGAAGTTGAAACTATTCTTCCTAAGGTTACTGCTCCAAAGGAAGACTAAAATTAGACTAAACTTTGAAGTAAGTCAGATATGATATTGTATGCTATATAATCAAAAGTAATAGTTTATAGGGAGCGTATCTAAGTTTGTATAAATCAAATCAAGGGTACGTTCCTTTAACTTTTTAAAATTGTAATTAAACATAATTAAAATGGATATTTTATATTTGAGTTAATAATTAAAAATGAATAATACTATTATTATTGCAAACAATACTATTATTACAAAGCTAAGGTATCTTATTATTAGTAGTTATTTCCTTAAAAATAAAATTACTAAAGGAAGATTAAGAGTGGAAAAGTAGAAAATATATTATAAATTTAGGAGGAAATAAAAATGAAATTTGATGCATTAGGAATGATTGAAACAAAAGGTTTAGTAGGATCTATCGAAGCCGCAGATGCAATGGTTAAGGCAGCTAATGTTTACTTAATAGGTAAAGAGCATGTTGGTGGAGGTCTTGTAACAGTAATGGTAAGAGGAGACGTAGGAGCTGTAAAGGCAGCTACTGATGCTGGTGCTGCTGCTGCACAGCGTGTAGGTGAATTAATTTCTGTTCAGGTTATTCCTCGTCCACATGCTCAAGTTGAAACTATTCTTCCTAAGGCTGCTGCTCCAAAGGAAGATAAAAATTAGACTATAGACTTTGAAATAAGTCAGATATGATTATTGTATGATTATAATTAAAAGTAATAGTTTATAGGGAGCGTGTCTAGGTTTGTATAAATCAGATCAAGGGTACGTTTCCTTTAACTTTTTAAAATTATAATTAAAATAGATACAAATGATATGAGTTGTGCTGCCATATCTTGATTTGATGTCTAAACGTCCTAATGCGTTTCAATAAAGAAAATAAAAATTACTATAGGAGCCATAATCCTATAGTAATTTCCAAATAAATTTTATCCGATGACTATACCGCCTATGCTATTTTACACAAATCTATGGATGTTCTCAATTAAAGCGCCAATTTATACAATTGACGCTTTAAAAAATTTGTTACTTTAATTAAATAGATACATAAGTTTAGTTATTCTGTAATGACATAAGTGCATATTTTCTATAGGTTTGAGGAGTCATATTCATCTCTGCGCAGAATACCCTGTTAAAATAAGATGGATCTGAAAAGCCACATTCTGATGAAATTCGATATGCACGATAATTAGTTGTCTCTAATAATCTACAGGCATATCGAATTCTCAGATTAACTACATACTTTGAAAATGAGACACCCATCTCCTTTTTAAAAACACGGCTGAAATATTTGGGATTTAAAAACACTTTAGATGCAACTATATGCAAAGTTATTTTTTCTCTAAAATGTTCTTTAATATATTTTACGGATTTCTCAATAAAATATTGCCGACATTCTTTGGATTCGGTGTTCTTTTCTTCAGTATCCTTAGTATCTTTATCTGCCGCCACATTACAGTTAGCCGTGGAGTCCAACATTTTGCGAAAAACTTGTTTAATAATGTTGGGCTTTACAGGTTTTAATAAGTATTCAAAAACTCGGAGACTGATTGCTTTCTGTGCAAAGGAAAAGTCCGAGTGAGCAGATAAAATTGTAATAAGTACGTTGGGTAGAAATTTTCTGATCTCTTCAATAGCACTAAGACCGTCCAATTCAGGAATAACTACATCAATCATGATAATATTCGGATGGTATTGTTTGGCTAATTTAATAGCCTGAATTCCGCTTTCGCAGGTTAACAATACATCTTCAGGAAAAAGTTCTTCAAGTACAATTGATTTAAGAAACTCTTGTTCAAGTACTTCATCTTCTACAATTAAGACTGTGCTCATTGTTATCACCTCACAACAGGTTCGGCAGGAATTGTGATGGTAACGGTACTTCCACTATAATCAGATTTTACAATTTTTAATCCGTATTGTTTTCCATAATATTGTTTTAAACGTCTATCTGTATTTTGAAAACCTAGACCAGATTTATTTTTACATTGTTGTATATCAAGCAAAACATCTTTTGGAAAACCATTTCCATTATCTATAATGGAAATAACCAATTCTTCTTTATATTTTTCTGCATAAATACTTATTTTGCCTCCATCCCGCCTTGGGGCAATTCCATGAATTACAGAGTTTTCAACAATAGGTTGGATAACCATATTGAGAATTCTGTAAGACTTAAGATCCTCCGAAACGTTGATGTCATATTCTAGACGAGTTTTAAATCTTACTTTTTGAATGTATAGATATTTCTCAATATTAGTAATTTCAGCACCGATGGTGTGAAGCTGGGTACCCTGATTTAAATTATACCGCAACAAATCAGAAAGACAGTAGATAAGCTCTTCTGTTTCATGGGCATGTTCAAAATAAGCTACACGAGCGATACAGTTTAAAGTATTAAACAAAAAATGAGGATTGATTACTAGAGACATATTTTTTGTTTCTAGATCGACGATCTTTTTTTGTAATATTTCCTTTTCAATTGATAACCTTTTCACATCCTGATGTAAAAAATTAGTGCTTTTTGATAAATCAATAGAAATATTTTTAGCAACTTCGCAGCATAATTGCTGGTATACTTTAATTTTATGTGATTCTACGGATTTTAATGAGAAAATCGACTTGGCGATAAACTCTAGTTCCTCAGTCTTAAGTTCTTTAGATGGCTGAATATCTTGGATGTTAATCATACATTTTTGATATTCATTACCCTTCAAATACACCTGTATACCAGCCATATAACCTACAGTTTTATTGTCTACTGTGATCGGAAAAATGATATTTTCAAGACCATATCGGCATACAAACCTACCTTCCATGCCAGATTTTAACATACATTCGTAGTCAGGGCATACATGAGATTTTTTTTCCTGACATACATGAGTACAAAAATCGGGGGATGGAATAAACTCAAACAAAATATCCCCATTTATATCTACCAAAAACAAAGGTACATCTGATAGGGATAAAATACCACTATAGCGGGTATATAATTTTGAGGTTACAAATTTTTTAAGTGGATTATTAGTTTTATTCATCCTTATAATACACGTCTCCTGACCTATAGTTTACACTCAAAAGAAGAAACCGGTTAGTTACCATTACATCCTTTTTTATTATATTACACAAAAATATAAAAGTAAACATTATTTTATGTTTCTCCAAAATTTACTGAAAAATATTGTAAAAAAAGAAAATAAATATGAAACTTTAGACTTTATTTCTCATTTTAAGTAATAAATTAGTTTTTTTACTATAAGTACTAAGAGATAATTTAAGTAGATTTTATTTAAAAACTTATTAATATCTATTTATTCTTTTATTAATACATTTTTTTATAAATATTCATGAGATCTTCTTTAGTAGGTTTTCTAGGATTAGTTGGAGTACACCTATCTCCCATTGCATTTGTTGCCATACGATCTACAGCAGCCATAAACTCGTCTTCTTTAATTCCAAGAGCTCTAAGATTATCTTCAACACCCAAGGATTTTCTTAGTTTATCTACAGCTTGCATGAAACTTACACATCCTTCACGAGCTGTTCTAGCTGGAAGACCTAGCATTTTTCCTAACTGTGCGTATTTTTCCATAGCATAATCGTTTCCATTTCCCATTAAGTTAGCATTGTATTCCATTACTGCATTAAGTAAAAGTGCATTGGATCGGCCGTGTGGAACATGGAAAGCTCCCCCAAACGCATGAGCTAAACTGTGAACAATTCCAAGACCAGCATTTGTGAATGCCATTCCTGCTATACAGGAAGCGTTTTGAACATGATTTCGAGCTTTAGAATTATAACTGTCCTTGTAAGTTAGTGGAAGATAATCAAATATCAACCTAATTGCTTTTTCAGCAAGACCATCTGTAAAGTCAGTTGCATTTACGGAAACATAGGCTTCTATGGCATGAACTAGAACATCTACACCAGTATCTGTTATAATACGTTGAGGAAGACCAGCAATACAGCTAGAGTCAAGTATAGCAATATCTGGTGCAAGAAAATCGTCTATAAGGCATACCTTTGCACCATTGGAAGTAATAACAGTAAAGTCTGTTACTTCTGAGCCTGTCCCACTTGTTGATGGAAGTGCAATAAAAGTAGGCTTTTTACATTGCTTACCTTCTGCCGCGTCTAAATTACATGCAAAATACATAATTGCTTTAGCGGCATCAATAGCAGAACCTCCACCTATTGCAACGAGAACATCTGCTTGGCTGTTCTGGTATGACTTCATTGCATTTGCAATTACCTGTACGTCTGGATCAGGGTGTACACCCGTAAAAACGATGGAACTTATTCCAGCTTTACTTAGGGCATCTATTGCTTTTTGAAGATATCCCATTTTTCCCATGATGGCATCTGCAACAATAAATGCCCGAGTGCCAGGCACCTTTTCTAAAAGGTCTAGAGATCCCATGTTACAATAAACTTTGGATTTTAATTTAAAACTGTCAAACTTTTCTTGCATAAATTTTCCCTCCTATTCTTTAATTACATATTCCTAAATTAAATTAGTATTTTTTAATAAAAGCTTTAACAATTACTACTTTTTATGATAGCATACAAAGTAATTAGTTTATTGTAAATTCAATATATGGTTTTAGCACTATTGTATCCAGTTAGAAGTTTATATTGCACAATATGGCCTTTATTGAACAATATCTACTTTTTTATTCACAAAATAATAGATTGAAATATATGAGGTGGATTATCTAATTCCTTCAATTGGCAAATCGAGTTAAATAAATATGAAAATTTATAGATATTAAAGTTTGGGTTAAATGAACTTTTAAAAATAATTAAAAGTTTGTACTTGCAGTGTATATTTTACTGATAGTACAAACTTTAATTAAGATATAATGTAGTAAAATGGTTGTTAATTACAATTTTTATTGAATATGTTATACAGTAAACTAATACATTTATTTTGTGTAATCTTTAAGAATTTCATAAGTATAATCTATCATCTCATCGCAAGATACACCTTTTTGTTTTAATTTAGAGCATTCAAAAGTGCCATACTTTTCTGTTACTTTGTTCATTATTTCTTTTGCAATTTCCCTAGATTCATTTTGCACAGAGGACTCATTTCTTCCTTTTACGGCACCCATGGCCATAAGTGCTCCAGTAACAGCACCACAAGTACTTTGTACGGCCATGCCAAGACCAAATGGACTTGCAATTGAGACAGGAATGTTTAAATTGTTGTCCCTGTTAAAAGCCTTAATTATAGACTCTGCACAGTTAAATCCCTCTTTATGAAAATTTGAAGCATTATTCATAATTTTTCCCCCTTGATTTATATAAATTCTAAATATTCGCAAATTACGTTAATAATTATAATATGCGTATTTTTTCATAATATATGAATATTAAAAAGTAATTATTTATTAGGTACTGTTTTCCAATCATCTAAAAATCTCTGTATTCCTATATCTGTTAGTGGGTGTTTAGTCATTTGTACTAATATTTTATATGGGACTGTAGCAATATCTGATCCTGCCTTTGCAGCATTTATGACATGAAGTGGACCTCTGATGCTAGCTGCTATAATTTCTGTTTTTATATCATGAATTTTAAATATAACAGATATTTCTTCAATTAACTCAATTCCATTCATTCCAATATCATCTAATCTTCCTAAAAAAGGACTTACATAAGTTGCACCAGCTCTTGCAGCTAAAAGAGCTTGTCCTGTGGAAAATATCAATGTTACATTAGTTTTTATATTTTCTTTTGAAAGAATTTTTACAGCTTTTAATCCTTCTACAGTCATAGGTATTTTTATTACTATATTTTTGTGTATTTTTACAAGTTCTCTTGCTTCTTCTACCATTTTTTCAGATTCTAAGCTTATTACTTCAGCACTTATTGGTCCGTCTACAATAGTAGTTATTTCTTTTACTACCTCCTTAAAGTCTCTACCTTCTTTTGCAATTAAAGAAGGATTAGTAGTAACTCCACAAATTACTCCCATTTCATTAGCTTTTCTTATTTCTTCTACGTTAGCGGTATCTATAAATAATTTCATGTTATCACCTCCACAATATTTATATAAAATTATGATTTATACAACTATTCTACCACAAATTGATCGTATTTTCTTTCTAAAATTCTCATCTATTTCATCCACTAATTTAGTTTTTGGAGTCGATCTTCCGTCTACAAATTCCATATTCTTTTCTTTTAAAAATTAATTATATATATTTATATTGACGAAAAAAACAAAAAAGAATATTATAAAGTCATGTAAATGTATCCATTTTTTATAAAAGAGCTGGATAGCAATTGACTGGGTATATAGAACTAAGGTCAAGCTTTATTAAATTAAATAAAGCTTGGCCTTATTTTTATATTAAATAAAGGTTATAATCGATATTTTTACAATCGGTAAATCCAAAGGTAAAAGTTAAAGTGGTTTATACTAATTCATGGAGTGATCCTGCTACTGAAAAAACTGCAACTAATAGTTTGATAGATGCAGGGGTTGATGTACTTGCAATGCATCTGGATTCTACAACTGTGATGCAAACTGCACAGGAAAGGGGAGTTTATGGAATTGGTTTCAGCTCTGATATGAGATCAAAAGCTCCAAAGGCAGTGCTTGGAGGATCAGTATGGAATTGGGGACCTTATTATGTAAAGACTGTTAAAGCTGTAGCTAATGGCACCTGGAAATCTGGACAATATTGGGGTGGAATTAAAGATGATTCAATAGTTGATATAGGTCCTTTTGGTTCAATGGTAACAGATGATGTAAAGACACTTGTTTCAAAGCAGAGACAGAACATTGTAGATAATAAATTAAATATATTTGAAGGACCAATATATGATCAAACTGGTAATTTAAAAATTGCTAAAGGACGAAAACTTACTGATGAACAAATGCTTTCTCTTAATTGGTTCGTAAAAGGCGTTGAAGGAACAATTTCTAAATAGAATATATTATTTTTACATACCGACCTCTAAATGGGTCGGTATGTAAATTTTAATGGAAAGAAAATTTTAGAATTGAAAGATGTATCTTCACAAGACAAAAGTGGATGTGTGAAGTTAAAAAATATATCCTTTAGTGTGTATGAAGGAGAGATATTTGGAGTTGCGGGTATTGATGGCAATGGTCAAAAGGAACTGGCAGAAGTTATTGCAGGTTTAGTCCCAGTTAAAAATGGAAGTATATTCTTAAATGAATCAAATTGTGTAAATGAAGGTAGGAAGAGGTTTATAGATAGAGGAATAAGTTATGTACCTGAAGACAGAATGACTGTAGGTCTTGTAGCTGACATGAATGTGTGTGAGAACATGGTACTCGAGAATTATCGAAAAATGTCAGGTTACTATGGAATCTATGGGATTAATGATGTCTGGAAGTAGAAAGGAGGATTACAGTGACTGATATATTTAAAGGATGGAAGCTAAAGAAAACATACTCCTGTTCTATGATGAAAGAAGTAATTGTTTCCATTATATCTGTAATTGGTGGAATTATATTTTCTGCTATTATCATTGCTATTACTGGAAATGATCCTATAGATGTATGCTCTCAAATATTTTCTGGTGCTTTTGGTTCAACTTATGGACTTTCAGAAACTGTAGCAAAATCTATCCCGCTTATGCTTACTTCCCTTGGAGTATCACTGGCTTTTCGTATGCAGCTTTGGAATATAGGTGCTGAAGGTCAGTTTTTCATGGGAGCTTTCGGAGCTTCCTGGGTCGCACTAACTTTCCCAAAATTACCGGCCTATGAATTGCTGCCATTTATGGTGGCAGCAGGATTTATAGCAGGTGGACTATGGTCAATGGTTGCAGCAATTCCAAAGGCATTTTTGAACATAAATGAAACTATAACTACGCTACTTCTCAACTATATAACTATTTTATGGGTTTAATATTTGGTATTTGGCCCCTGGAAAGATCCAAATGGCAAAAATTCTCCTGTAAGTGCCACATTTTCTCAAAATGCAACTTTAACTTCCTTATATTTTTACTTTTATAGTTCTAATTTTTACAACTAGAGAAACTAAAAGTAGACCTTCAGCTATGCCTAGAGCTTTAGGTATTTCGTATTCAAGGGAAGAGAGATAATTTTCTGAATAAAAAACTTAGGATTTTAATTGAAATCCTAAGTTTTTTATTTTATCTGCACATGGATAAAAAATATTTGTGAAAGTTTAAGTCTTCTGTAAGTTCGGGATGAAATGAGGTTGTCAAAATATTTTTATATTTTGCTGCAACTACATGACTACCTATACTACATAGTTCTTTAACATTACTGCCCATGGCAGTAATAAAAGGAGCTCTTATAAAAACTAAAGGTACCTTAGAAGAAGATACCTGGGGAATTAAAGTTTCTGTACTAAAACTATTGATTTGACTTCCATAGGCATTTCTTTTCACTTTAATGTCTAGAACTTTTAGATAGCCCTCATTTGAATTTTCTATGGAATCTGCAAGCAATATCATACCTGCACAGGTTCCCCAAACAGGTAGTCCGTTTAATATTTTTTCCCGTAAGGGTTCCATCATATTTGTATCTACTAAAAGTTTTCCTATGGTAGTGCTTTCTCCACCAGGAAGTATAATACCATCAATATCATTTAGCTGACAGGAATTTTTTATTTCTACAGCAGCAGATTTAAGCATTTTAATATGGCGAATATGTTCTGCTACTCCTCCTTGAAATGATAATACTCCAATTTTCATAGTTTACCATCCTCGATCTGCATATTTTTGATCTAAATTGTCAATTTCAAGTCCAGACATTGCTTCCCCAAGGTCTTCTGAAACTTCTTCAATTTTTTTAGGATCGTTGTAATAGGTTGTAGCAAGTACTATGGCATTTGCTCTTTTTTGTGGATTTTCAGATTTAAATATTCCGGAACCTACAAATACACCCTCAGCACCAAGCTGCATCATAAGTGCAGCATCTGCTGGAGTTGCGATGCCTCCTGCTGCAAAGTTTACTACTGTTAGTTTGCCATTTTCCCACACGTATTTTATTAAATCATAAGGTGCCTCAAGCTCTTTTGCAAGTGTCATGAGTTCTTCTTTTTTTGCACTTTTAACTTTTGATATATCATCTACCATAGTTCTCATATGGGTTACAGCTTCAACAACATTCCCAGTTCCAGCTTCACCTTTTGTCCTTATCATTGCAGCCCCTTCACCGATCCTTCTTAGTGCTTCTCCTAAATTTTTGGCTCCACATACAAAAGGTACTTTGAAGTCCCATTTATTTATATGGTAGGATTTATCTGCAGGAGTTAAAACTTCACTTTCATCTATAAAATCTATATTCAACTGCTGGAGTATTTGGGCTTCAACAAAATGACCTATTCTAACTTTTGCCATAACAGGTATGGACACGGATTCCTGTATTTCTTTTATCATCTTAGGATCAGACATCCTAGCTACTCCACCTTGTTTTCTTATGTCAGAGGGAACCCTTTCTAAAGCCATAACTGCACAAGCACCAGCTTTTTCAGCAATAATGGCTTGTTCTTTATTTACCACGTCCATTATTACTCCACCTTTTAACATCTGGGCTAAATTTTTATTTATTTCATATTGTCCCATATTCATATCCTCCTATATTATTTAAAGATATTTTGTTAAGTTATAGAACTTCCATGAACTAGTATTAATGGAGTCTATAATAAATGAATTAAATAAAGCTTTATTATTTATATATTATATTCATAATTGAGTATTTGCAAAATGTATCGGTACATTTAAAAATAAAATCTTTATAGAATCTTTATACAGGCAAGTACAATCTTAATTCCAAATTTATATTCAAGGTGATAATATAATAAAATCGAAATTAAGAAGTTAATTTACTTTTAGAGGTGTTAAAAATGAATTTAAATTTAGGAAATGTCTCGAATGCTCTTATAGGTAAAAGCTTAAAAACCGAGGAATTAAAAGGTGAAAAATTCAATGTATTTTGGGGTCTTCCAATAATGTCAAGTGATGCTATCTCTTCTGTAGCTTATGCTGGAGAAGAAATATTATTGATACTTATGCCGGTTATGGGGCTTTTGTCCTATAAATATATGCTCTATGCTTCACTATGTATTATATTTTTGTTGTTTATGCTTATATTTTCATATAGACAAACTATAGATGCTTATCCAGGTGGAGGAGGTTCTTATATTGTAGCAACGGATAATTTAGGGACAACCGCTGGTCTTGTAGCAGGTGCTTCTCTAATTATTGATTATATATTGACTGTGGCAGTAAGTGCTTCAGCAGGAACTGCTGCTATAACTTCAGCAATACCATCCTTGCTTCCCCACACAGTTGTTATAACTTTATTACTTATAACACTTTTGGTGATTGGAAATTTAAAAGGTATAAGGGAATCTTCAAGGGTATTCGGAGTTCCAACTTATATATTTATATTTTTAATATTAGCTATGCTTATATGGGGAATAATAAAAATAAATTTTATGGGATATATACCTAAATCTAGTTATAAGATACCTGATGTTTCTGGAACTATAACTATATTTTTATTTCTAAAAGCTTTTGCAGCAGGATGTACAGCTTTAACAGGTGTAGAAGCAGTTAGTAATGGAGTTCCAAATTTTAGCGAACCATCACAGAAAAATGCCAAAACCGTGTTAATGCTTTTAGCTTTTATAGTACTTTTAATGTTTGGTGGAATTTCCTACTTGGCTGCACTCTATCATGCTGTTCCAAATTCTAATGTAACTGTAGTTGCACAGATTGCATGGCAAGTATTTAATGGTGGAATTGTATTTTATTTAATTCAGGCGGCTACAGCCATCATACTTGTTATGGCATGTAACACTGCTTTTGCAGGTTTACCACTTTTACTTGCTCTTATGGCTAAGGATGGCTATGCTCCAAGACAGTTTGCAAAACGTGGAAAGAGACTTAATTATTCTAATGGTATAATAATGCTAGGTGTGTTAGCTGCCGTATTGGTTATAATATTTAAAGGAGATACCCATTACTTGCTAGGACTTTATGCTGTAGGAGTATTTATATCATTTACTTTATCTCAGTGCGGTATGTTCAAAAGATGGACTAAAATTAAAATAAACGGATGGAAACACAAGGCGTTTATAAATGGATTAGGTGGAATATTAACTTTTGTTACAACTATTATTATAGGAGTTACTAGGTTTACTCGTGGTGCCTGGGTAGTTTTCATACTTATACCTATAATTGTATATACCATGGAAAAAATAAAAAGACATTACTTAAAAGTTGCTCAGCAGCTGCGACTTTCCATGGATGAACTGAGAAAATATGATAAGGTAAGTTTTGAGGGGCAAAAGAGGTACGTAATAGTACCTATAGATACCTTAAATAAATCTTTCCTGAAAGCTTTAAATTATGCTAGAACTATATCCGAGAATATAATAATATTTCATGTTTCTGTAGACGATGAGGTTACTAATAAACTTTTAAAGAAGTGGAATGAATATAATATAGGTATACCTATAATAGTGAAAAAATCTCCTTATAGAAGCATTATAAAGCCCCTTGCAAAATTTATAGATTCTGAAGAGTATGCTGCAGGACCTAAGGATACAATAACTGTTGTACTTCCGCAATTTGTAGTTACTAAATGGTGGGGAAATATTTTGCACAATCAAACTTCTTTACTAATTAAAACTGTTCTTCTTAGAAGAAGAAATATAGCAGTAGTTACGGTACCTTATATAATAGATGAAAATTAAATACGTATAATGTATAGAGTTTCTAAACGAAAAATAAACTTATGCTCCAAATATTTTTACGCATAAGTTTATTTTTTAGTTAAAAAACCTATAACTATTTTGTTATTATCAGAGAAAAGTGTTTTAGCATATAATTAGAAAAAGACTTTAGTAGCTCTTGTTGCACATATGAAGAAGGACAAAGGAGGATATGACATGGAAACAATATATTTTGGCTTTGTTTTTATGTAATGCTGTTCCAGCTGTTTTAGCATATATAATTTTGAGAATACAGTTTATACATGTTTTAAATCCTAATCATATAGGAGGCATGAAACAGGGACTTGCATTTAATACTGTAATAAGTTTTTTAACAAATACTAATCTTCAAGATTACAGCGGGGAATCAGGGCTCTCTTACTTTAGCCAGATGATAGTAATTACATTTTTTATATTTCTTGCAGCATCAACAGGGCTTTCTATAGCACTGGCATTTATGAGAGGACTTGCAGGAAAGAAAAAAACACTGGGGAATTTTTATGTAGATTATGTAAGGATTATAACGAGAATACTTCTTCCTGTGTGTATTGTAATATCTATATTTTATATTCAACAGGGTGTTCCACAGACATTATCACCTAATAAAACAATTACTACTATAGAGGGAAAGTTCCAGGACATACCAATGGGGCCTGCAGCAAGTTTGGAATCAGTAAAACTATTTGGAACTAATGGAGGAGGATTCTTTGGTGCTAATTCAGCTCATCCATTTGAAAATCCAACACTACTTACAAATGCTTTTGAGATAATTTCATTCCTTCTTTTTGCAGGAGCAACTGTGGTATGTTTTGGACATATGATTAAAAAGAAGAAACAGGCTATATCTATATTTTCAGCTATGAGTGTGTTATTTGTAATTGGCATTGTAATATGTTATGCAGCTGAAAAAGCAGGTAATCCTATACTTGGACATTTAGGACTTAATCAAATTATGGGTAATATGGAAGGCAAGGAAGTTAGATTTGGAATACCTCTGTCTGCACTTTTTACTACAGCTACTACGGCTACATCCTGTGGTGCTGTTAATAACATGCATGATTCACTGACATCTATAGGTGGACTTGTGGCACTTGTAAACATGATGCTGAATGTAATATTTGGTGGAAAAGGTGTAGGGTTTATGAATATGATCATGTATGCGATACTTACTGTTTTTCTGTGTGGACTTATGGTAGGAAGAACTCCTGAATTTCTTTCAAAGAAAATTGAGGGAAAAGAAATCAAATTAATAGCACTTGCTATTATTATACATCCATTTTTGATATTGATGTTTTCAGCTTTGGCACTTGTTGTACCTCAGGGAATTGCAGGTATATCGAATCCGGGATTTCATGGATTTACGCAGATATTATATCAATTTTCAAGTTCAGCTGCAAACAATGGTTCTGGATTTGAGGGACTTAGCGATAACACCATGTTTTGGAATACAACTGTAGGCATAGTAATGTTTTTCGGAAGATATTTGTCTATGGTAATACTCCTTATAGGAATAAAAATTATAGATTTACTAATAACTCCATTAGTTAGAATCCTTAATTTAGGTTAGATATTTTAAGAAAGGAAGGTTTTAATATGAAAATGCTCCAAAAATCTATTCGATTAACTGTTGTTTTTATGATAATTTGAGGTATTATATATCCGCTTTTTATAACAGGTGTAGGTCAGGTATTTTTTCATAAACAGGCAAATGGAAGTATGATAAGGGTAAATGGCAAAGAGGTAGGCTCTGAACTAATAGGACAGAATTTTACAGATCCAAGGTTTTTTAGAGGAAGGGTTTCTGCTGTTAACTATAACACTTATACAAAGGCAGATTTGAAACCAGATAAAAGCGGAAAAGTAGCTTACACTGGTGTATCATCTGGATCTCAAAATTTGGCACCATCAAATAAGGTGCTGCAGGATAGGGTTAAAAAGGATTTAGATGATTTCTTAAAAACTCATCCAGGGGTAAAGAAAGAAGATATACCGACAGATTTCCTTACAAGTTCAGGATCTGGTCTTGATCCGGATATAAGTCCTAAAGCTGCAGAGATACAGATACCTGCTGTATCTAAAGCAACAAGAATAAGTGAAGAAAATATTCGTAAGATAGTCTGTAAATATACAGAAGGCAAAACTTTTGGAATTTTAGGTGAGCCTAGAGTAAATGTACTAAAAGTTAATCTTGAAATAGCCTCGATTTTAAATAAATAAATTCTATTTTAATTGGAGAAGTAGGTGATAGTATCATGAAGAAGATGGGTGTTATAATATTATGTATAATTATTGTTGTATTTATAGTAGTTCTTGTAGATAAAGGCAATAATAAATATCCCTATACAGGTAAATATGAATGTCCCCAGAATAATACGATTCTAATACTTGATAAAAATAATAATTATACAATAATAAATAATTTATACAGAGGAGCCGTTTATACTAAAGGCAAGTATAGTATAGAAAATAACAATATGAAATTAATGTTAAAGAAAGGTGAGACAGTTTCCTATCCAAAGGAATATATTGAAGGAAAAATTGAGGGGGATAGAATTGAATTCAATAAATTTTATGAAAAACATGTTACATTTTATCTAGAAAAATGAGAAAATAAATACGTGATACAAGTTCTATATGGAGGCGATTATTATAGATTATAATGAAAGACCTGATCCATATCGTATTTTAAGCAAAGTGGAAAAAGAAGAGAGTAAAGGTAAACGAGGAAAATTAAAAATATTTTTTGGATATGCTGCAGGAGTTGGGAAAACCTATTCCATGCTTAGAGAAGCCCATGACATCAAAAATCTGGGAAAAGATATAGTGATAGGTTATGTTGAATCACATGAAAGGTTAGAAACTATGGATTTAACTAAAGGTCTTGAGACTCTACCTATTAAATATATAAATTACAGGGGTATAACTTTAAAAGAATTTGATTTAGATGAAGCACTTGCTAGAAAACCAGAAGTGATGATTGTAGATGAACTTGCCCATACCAATGCCAAGGGAAAAAGGCATAGAAAAAGGTGGCAGGATATAGATGAGCTTCTTGATGCTGGAATTGATGTATATACTACGCTTAATGTCCATCACATTGAAAGTTTAAATGATGTAGTGGAGAGTATAACTCATATTTCCGTAAGAGAAACTATTCCAGACAAAGTATTTGATAATGCGGATAAAGTTGAAATTATAGATATAGAACCGGATGAACTTTTAAAGCGTTTTAGTGATGGTAAAATATATAAGAGAGAACAGGTAAGAAGTGTATTTCACAATTTCTTTACCAAAAGCAATTTATATGCTTTAAGGGAAATTGCCCTTAGAAAAACGGCTGATAGGGTAAACTATGAAATTGAAATTGCAAGGCTTTCAAAAGGTCAGATTACTGTAGTACCTGCTTCAGATCAGATACTTGCATGCATAAGTTCATCACCTTCATCTCTCCGGGTTATACGAACAGCTGCAAGGATGGCAGAAGTTTATCATTCAAAGTGGATAGTGGTATATGTAGAAACTACTAAATCTCAGAGGTTAAGTAAACAGGATAGAGAAAGGCTCAATTCATATTTTAAATTAGGAGAGCAATTAGGAGGAGAAGTAGTTACAATATATGGTGATGACATAGCAGATCAGGTTATACAATATGCAAAGTTTAGAAATATAACTAAGATAATAATAGGTAAGAACAATAAAAAAACAAGTAAGATGTTTCACTTTTATGCAAAAGATGTAGTAGATAAACTTATGGATTCAAATTCGTATATTGATGTTTATGTAATACCAAATTCACTATACGATAGAAAAAGTGATAAGATCACTAAAAAGTTTAGTAAAGGATTTAATTTATCCTTAAAGGAAGCTATTAAAGCTGCCATAATTATATCAATAGTAACTTGTGTTGCTATGATTTTTGATTATGTTGGTTTTTCAGAAGCCAACGTTATTATGATTTTTATTTTAGGTGTCATAATTGTATACATGCAGACTACAGGTTACTTAATGGGTATAATATCTTCTTTAGTAGGTGTATCTATATTTAATTATTTATTTGTTCAGCCTAAGAGGTCTTTTCATTTTTATGATAAAAATTATTTGATTACATTTATAATGATGCTTATTGAGGCATTTATAATAGGAAATTTGACAAATAAGATCCAGCGGGATGCAGATGAGTCCTATACTAGAGAAAAAAGAACACAGACATTGTATAGGGTGACCAGTAAGCTTTTAAGTGCAGTTGGAAATTCTGATGTAGTTTCCATAGCTATAAAATATCTATCAAGACTTGTGGACAGAACTGTGGTATGTTATCTATCTATAGATAACAAACTTTCAACTCCTTTTGTATATTATTTGGATGAATTGAAAAAAGATGACTTAATTTTGAATAAAGATGAAGCTGCTGTAGCTTACTGGAGTTTTTTGAAAGGCAAGGAAGCTGGTTCTGGTACAGATACATTTTATAGGGCAAAGGGATACTATATTCCGATAAAGGTGCAAAACAAGGTACTAGGAGTTATTGGAGTTTCTTGTGAAAAAGATTTTTTAAGCCATGATCAAAAATTTATTGTAGAAACTGTAACGGGTCAAATGGCTATTGCACTTGATAGGGAACTGCTTGTAGGGCAGCAGGAAAAATCTAAGGTGGAAATTGAAAGGGAAAGACTTAGAAGCAATCTTTTAAGATCTATTTCTCACGATTTAAGAAGTCCCCTTGCAGGAATTAAGGGGGCAGTAAGTACTATTATAGAAAACGGTAAATTTATACCAGAAAAGACTAAGGAAGACTTGTTAAATGGAATTTATGATGATACTGAATGGCTTATAAGGCTTGTAGAGAATCTCCTCAGTATGACTAAATTTGATGATGGAAATATGAAAATCAATAAAAACCCAGAATTGGTAGAGGAAGTAGTATCGGAGACAGTTCAAAGGAGTTCTAAATATTTTAAGGATCATAAAATAAAGGTAGATGTTCCAAAGAAACTTATAATGGTTCCTATGGATGGAAATTTAATTGAGCAGGTACTTATAAATTTAATTGAGAATGCTGCAAAATTTTCTGAGAAACAATCGCTTATACAAATAAAAGTTTATGAAAGTGTAGACAATGTATTTTTTGAAGTCACGGATGATGGAATAGGGATATCAGATAAAATATTGCCACATATATTTGATAGATTTTTTACGAATGGCAGCAGCATAGCGGATTCAAGACGTGGTGTGGGACTTGGACTTACCATTTGTAAATCCATAGTTGAGGCCCATTGTGGTACAATTGAAGCTGAAAATAAAAAAGAAGGAGGGGCTATTTTTAGATTTAACATTCCCAAAGGTGAAAGTAGTAGTGATGAGTTAATGTAAGGAGGAAGAGTGATGGATAGTAAACCTTATATTCTTGTAATTGAAGACGACAGACCAATAAAAAATTTTATTACAGCAGCTTTATCTTCCCAGGGATATAAATATATTGAAACAGATAAGGGAAATGAGGGCATTTCTCTTATAATGTCACACAATCCTGATCTTATAATATTAGATTTGGGCCTTCCAGATATTGATGGAATTGAAGTTATAGAAAAAGTAAGAGGATGGTCCAATATTCCGATTATAGTTGTATCTGCGAGAGGAAATGAAAGACAGAAAGTTGAAGCACTTGATAAAGGCGCAGATGATTATCTAACTAAACCTTTTAGTATAAGTGAATTGCTTGCTAGAGTTCGTGTGTCTTTAAGACACCTTGTTGTAAATAAGGATCAACATGAAGTAATGAATAATTTTAGAGTCAAAAATCTGTTCATAGATTTTGATAAGAGGCGTGTAACTGTAGAAGGTAAAGAAATACATTTAACTCCTATAGAGTATAAAATAATGGCACTTTTGTGTAAATATTCAGGAAAAGTGTTGACTCATAATTTTATTATTCGTGAAATATGGGGTTCATCCTTTGGAAATGAAACTAAATCTTTAAGGGTTTTTATGGCAAATTTAAGACGAAAAATAGAAAAAGATCCAGCACAGCCTGAGTATATATATACGGAAGTTGGAGTAGGCTATAGGCTTGTAGATGAGTAGTATAAGAACATGCTAGAATTGAATTTAATTGCTAAAATTAATAACTCAAATTTCGTATATTAAAAATTATACGAAGAAATTTGATTAGTTGAGAATTGAGAGTGGAAAGTGGAGAGTTAATGTGGATTTTTTTTCGTTACACTACAAAAAATCTTTAATTAAATTTTGAAGGCTCGTTTCGCTAAAGCG
>ENA-UOOE01001307-UOOE01001307.1-fermentation-metagenome-genome-assembly--contig:-NODE-1307-length-21351-cov-2.940177_pt1 | contig 21351 bp, 12 predicted proteins | sample MGYA00245776_ERZ724021 | MGnify/ENA primary metagenome ERZ724021 (study PRJEB28704, sample SAMN03018321) | fermentation metagenome | biome: anthropogenic terrestrial biome; feature: soil; material... | reverse complement strand
AGGGGTGAAATTCCCCTAAGCTACTCGACCAGTTATCTACACTACCCAAATAATTAATTCTTCTATGTTTGACCTTGCCATCTTCGCGATATGCTTCGACCAATTCGGCATAGTAATAAGTCTTTCCACCTTTTTTACGCGGGGTAACTTTTACGAACAAGGCCATCTCCTCCTAATTGCCTATACTATAATTATAGAGGATTATACATATGAAACACATACCTTTGAAGAAAATATTTTGTTAAACCAATGGTCTACACTACGTTTAAAGTGTCAAACCGCTCAGGCAATGGGTTTGCTCTACGAATAATAAAAATTCTTTGTTAAAGAAGGAGTTTTATTTTTAATAACGAATTATTTAAATATCATCTAAATCGTATTAGAAACGGATGTAATAATTATGTATACAAGAGTAACAAGTAAAACGGTAGCTGAGCGGGCAGGAGTTTCACAAACAACAGTTTCTTTTGTTTTAAATGGGGATCCGGATGGAAATGTAAGCCAGGAGACCAAGAAAAAGGTACTTAAAGTGATGCGAGAATTGGGATATCGGCCTAATTTAATAGCACGCTCCATGCGGACACAGTCTACACGTACTATTGGGATCATTACAATTTCAATTGCTAGTGGCTGGTTTACCCAAATAGTGTTGGGAGCCGAGAAAGAGTTAAGTAAACAAGGTTATCAAATCTTGTTGGGTAGTGTTCGGGATGATATGGAAAATACAAAAAGCCTTGTACAAAACATAGATCTTTTGCTATCACGCCAAGTGGAAGGATTAATAATTATTACATCCTCCAAAACCCAGAATCCAAAAGCGCTAGAGGATTTAACTAATTTTGGACTACCAATTGTTTTGGTTAACTATTATTCTTCTGTTGAGCTTCCTTTTCAACAGGTGTTCATGAACTATCGCCAGGCTGGCAAAGTGGCTGTAGAACATTTTTCTAGTTTAGGTCTAAAAAGAATTGCATATATCGGTGGTCCAATTAAAGATGAACAAACTAGTAGCTTTACAAGAGAAATATATTGTGGTTTTAAGGAACAAATCACAGCTCTTGATTTGCCATATGAAAGACCTTTGATTCACATTCGTTCTGTTGAAACGGGTGAATTTTTTTCCTGGGGAAAACAGGCTGCTGAAAACTTATTAAATCTGTCCAAACCGCCAGAGGCAATTTACTGTTTGAATGATTATGTTGCATTTGGTGTGCTGGCCAAATTGAAAGAGTTGCAAATTTGTGTTCCGGATGATATTGCGGTAATTGGTAATGATAATATAAATGCTGCAAAATATGTGCACCCCTCTTTGACCAGTGTGGATATGATGTTGGGCGAATGCGGAGAGAACGCTGCAAAGGCCTTGCTAAATCAGGTAGGCGGTAAAAAGGTAGAATCACCGATTGTAGGTTCAGTTAGACTTATAAAGCGTGCATCAACTACTGGTAATATTGATACAGAGTTAGACTAATTAGGAGTTATAGAAAGGTTTGAGTTAGTTACGGTTGTTAAGTTTTTAGAATGGATTTAAAATAAAATCTGAGGAAAAGCATTTGAGAATTTGGCAAAAAAGAGAAGCAACCCGCGCTCAAGGTTGCTAAAAATAAAGGGGATAACTATCTCACTTGTTCTTGAAGGCACCCATAATAAGACCTAATCCGTAACCTAGCTTCCTTTCTACCGTGTTCGTTCCTTTGCGTGCAGATAATTGTTTTACGGTTTCAGCATTTCAATGTTCACTTAATCTGATTTCGCGCTCTTTGCAATGTTTTTTCAGGTACATATCATTCTTAATCTGCAATGTTTTTTGTGATTCTCTTTAAATAACATTCCTTCTATTATAACATTTTTTGAATAAAAATGCATATTTTGGGTTTTTAGCAGCCCCCTCGGGTTCGAATTTGTAATAGGAAACATATTTAAAAACACCAGTTTGCAAAAAAATTAGGAAGCAAGCCTATTGGAACCCAGATTTATGTAGGAGTATTGAAGAGCCTTTTCAGTTTTAATTAGTTTCAGGGTGTACATGAAAACCGTATTATTTTTTCCGAGGAGATAACGTTGACTTTGAGAACTTTCATTTCTTAGATGCTCAAGTATTCTATACATACGGAGAAATTTAAGAATAGAATAGATTATGACAATAGTATTAGTATAGTTCCTCATTTTTCGAACTTGATGGCTTTCAAGAGACCCAAAAGTCTTGTGTTCATAAAAACAATTTCTATACCTAGTGTAGGGTTTTAGAAAAATATGGAAGAGCTTAGAGTTTTTATTTAATCCCTCTTTTTCATAGCAACTATTGCAAAGCAAAATTATATTAAAATCGTTGAATTTTATCACAATAAGCTCAATAGAGTTTGCTGCTATCTGTTTTTTCGTATGTCTGTATCGTTAATCTATACACAAGCGGAAAAGTAATATAGTCATTTTTTACTGCTGGGAAAACATTGGTATTCAAAAGGCAAAGGTAATTGTGATCAAAGAATATACAATGGTATTTAAATTTTTACACCAAACTTTGTCTGCCCCCGTCAATAATCATAAGAAAAAGGGTTGGTATTCTAATCTTAACAAGAATAGAATAGATAGCCATTTGGAATAAATCAATAATGAATTTTGGCAAAGGAATGTCAGCATAGGTTATCATATAATATAATAATTGGAGTTGAATGAGCAGATAGGCTCTTTGCCGAAAGCATTTATAAACGGCAGTATTGCCCAGTCCCTATCTAATTAAATTAGTAAAGTAAATCAGACCGAAACGAATTTTTAAAAATGGCTTTTAATTTTGCTAAGTAGATTTGGAATAAATATTTTTTAGACAGAAAGCGAGGGGATAAGTATGCGAAGATGTGTAAGATTCATCATTATTAGTATTTGTTTGGTTATGATGGGAACGGCAATTGCCACTGCTGGATTATTGGTGAAAAGTATCCAAACCAGCCAGAGCAGCATCACACCGGGTCAAAAAGGGATCGTTGTAACTGTTTCTTTAAAGAATACTGGACCGAACTCAGTTAATGTTCAAGAATTGATTCTAACCTTTAATGGTGGCACAGGCGGTTATGAGGTAACACCTACTGTCAATAACCCTGAAATTATTGCAGCTGGGGCTCAAGAGATTTTTTATTTTACAGTAAATGCGAGTTATTCCATATCACCTGGAAGCGTAGTAATTGATTTAATTCCCACAGGTATAGATCAAGTAACAGGTGAAGTCGTAAGAAATCGAAACCCGTTAGGTTTTAACTGGAATATGGAGTTTGATGAAGATGACGATGGAGTTCCTGACGGTTGGAGTGATAATATTACTAAAGGTATGGAAGATACTGTTACAAGTGATAGTTCAACTTTTGATGGAAGCACTAAATCTCTGAAAATCAGCAATGCAAACGGGGGAAATGTCTGGGCATGGGCCCAGAATCAAAAAATAACGGTTAAGCCTGGAAGACAGTATATCGTTACATCAGATATCAAAATTCAAGATGTTGTAAGTACTAGCTATAAAGCTGCGGTAATTGTTTACTGGCATAAAACAGACGATACCTATGCTTCGCGAGCTAATGATGTTTTTTTTCAAATGAGTGGAACTTACGATTGGCATTCCGTAGAATCTCCAATGGTATTGGCCCCTGATGATGCTGTAAAGGCTACGTTATCGTGTTCACTTTGGAAAGCAAAAGGTGGAATAGCTTGGTTCGATAATGTTATCTTGTGGGAGATTATTCCTACAGAACAACCTGGTAGTTGGACAGTTTCGAAACCTGCAACATTGGAAGTTGGTACAATTATAGCAGATCGGACTACTATCATTTATGGCGAACAAGCTATTGTCAGTATGGAAGTGTTGAACATAGGTGAAGCTGTAGCTTTCATAGATGAGGCAGGTTTAACGTTCAAGGGCTATCCTGGTGGTTATTTGGTAACTCCAGAGCCGAGTAATCCAACAAGTATCGAACAGGGAAAAAGAGCGGTTTTTAACTTTAGTGTTCAGCCTGAAACATCTTCTCTCCCAGGGGGTACATATGAAATTGGTGGTTATGCAGTTGGGTATGATGCTGTTACAGGAGATATTGTAAATAGTTTATTGAAAAATGGTGGTATGGAGCACGACTCCAACAATAACGGGATACCTGATCATTGGGAAGACCAAGTGGCAGGTTTGAAGCCTGGCGATTATTTGGGTATTGACCAAACAGAGAAAACAAGTGGACAACAGAGTCTAAAACTTTATAATTCAGGTAAAGGTTCAATATCTTGCATGGCAAGCAATAACCGTATATCTGTAGAGGCAGGCTCTCGTTATATTATAACGTCTAACATAAAGACTGATTCTGTATGTGTTGGAGATGATTATACTGCATATGGGGCAACTGTAGCTGTTTATTTTTATAACGCAGCTATAGGTGGTAGCGTCGTGTTAGCTAAAGGGACTAAAGAAGAAGGGGTTATCGGTGGAACGTATCAGTTGTTTGGTGTTAAAGGCACGACTAATTGGAAACGTTATGTTGGGGTGATAACAGTACCAGAAGGTGCTACCCATGCTCAAATAGGTGCAATGCTTTGGCATGGCAATAACAGCGTATTAGCTGGTTCTGCATGGTATGATGATCTTACTTTTACTAAAATAGCGATGACACCAGCAATTTGGTCAGTGCCTGAACCTGCTAGGTTAGTGATAAAAAAAATTGAAGTTGAGGACGATCTTTCAATAATCAGTAGAGGTCAAAAAATAGCAGTTAGTATGATAGTAGAAAATCCAGGTGATAGAACGGCAATAATTACTGAGGATACCTTAATCTTTGATGCTAAGTGGCCAGAAGAAATGGGATATCAGCTACTTAAGAATTCGGAGAATCCAATTAATGTCGGTCCTGGAGAGACAGCGATTTTAGATTATGATGTCTGGGTAACTGGTGAGGCTCACTTAGGCATAGTTCAGGTAGACGGTTACATTAAAGGAATTGACGAATTAACAAGAGCTGTGATAATCGATAATATTGTTTATAACGGGAATATGGAATTGGATCTTAATAAAAATGGTATACCAGATGGTTGGGAAAGTATCTATGTTTATCGTGGGCGTGGGGAAATTAGTTTAGACCCGGATTCCGTTGAAGGTAAATATGCGTTGAAAGTGTATACGATTTATTCCAAGATGTATCTTCAAAATTCATTTAATTTTGCTAGCTCGGTGAAGGACAAAAAGTATCGCTTCTCAGCCAAGGTAAAATATAAAGATATTTCTCAGGATAAATTTGGGGCAATTTGGCTTAGCTACACTGACCCCGCGGGGTACGTTGCACAGTTCAAGGGAACTGGTGGCTACGGAGATGTTGGCTTTCCCTTTACAGCAATTGATAATAGTATCATGATCAGGTTATTTATTGAATCAGGTGTGCGAAGTACGATTTGGTTTGATGATATAGTAATCCCTAGGGGTGCTCTCGAAATTGCTCAGTGGGAAGTAATTGAATCATCATTACATCTACAGCTTACCCATCAGTTCAAAAAAGGTTCGAATCCTCTTGTGAATAGTGGAACAACTTCTGTTACTGCTCAATATAAAGTTGAGAACATTTCTGACGATGAAATTCAGGATTTGGTATTAACTAATAAGTTTTCAGATGTGGCAAATTACAAATTATTGGAAAATGCAAGCCAGGGCAGCGTCTCTTATGATCCTATTACTAAAATTTTCACATGGGAGATAGGTGAGCTTGAAGGGCACGATTTGGCGTGGTTGAACTTTGAAATTGAAGTAACTCCTACCGAAGAACAAATTTATGATTTGGTATATATTGATGAAGGGATTGAGATTAGGGGAAATATAATTGAGGATAAACCTACCACTCCACCTATATTGAAGCCAATAGGTGCTACAGGTTTTCCGATAAATACAGAAAGTGTTTTGGGGCTCTCTAATAGGGGACGGGTTTTTCGCAATCAGATGCCATCAATAGCACTTGAAGTCTACGATTTGAGTGGAAATTTGATTCACACAATCCTTAAAACAAAGGAGATTGGGGGTCACTATTACGAACATTTATGGGATGGAAAACTAGAAGGAGGACGTTATTTGCCATCAGGTGCCTATATCTTAAATCTATCGACTAAGGATGGGTTAGTATATATTCGCGATCTAACGACTGCTCCCAGGATGTTTAATCCTGGCGAGCAGGACTTAATTATTAATTACTTTTTGGATGTCAAGAATGATAGCTTAAATTCAGATAAAGTAAGTACTACATTTTTTGTGGGCAGAGGAATGACGACTCATGTTCAGGATATGTCAGTGATAGGCAATCCTCTTGTTGCAGGCGAAAGCGAGCTAGTTGTTTCAGTGTTCTTGCCAGAGATAACCCGCATAAGTGTTAACCTTTATTCTGTTTCAGGCTATCTGGTTAGAAAATTGTGTTCACCTAGTCTGGAAAGTGGCAATTGGTCTATAGCTTGGGATGGCACTAACGATTATGACCAATTAGTTAAGGCAGGGGTTTATATTTTAAGAATTATTGTTGAAGATCCGCAAAGTGGGGAAAAATTCCTACATTCAGTCATGGTGGGTGTTAATAAGCGAAATTGAAGATCATAGGGAGGTTTTAAGATGTCAAGGTTTTGTTTAACGATAGTTGGGGTTCTTTTCTTTATTCTATTGACTCTTCCCACCGGAGCATATTTTGTCAGTGAAATTGGGATAGGAGGGGGTGCGCGACCTTTAGGTATGGGTGGTAGTTTTGTAGCTATAGCTGATGATGGTAACGCGTTGTTTTGGAATTCTGCTGGTCTTTCTGAACTAAAGATTAGTCAAGTAAATATGATGCATACTAATTTATTTAATACTAATATTGCTGTTGATATTTTTTCATATCAAACTCTAGTGGGAAATGGTCGCGGGATTGGAATGGGTTTTGAACAGGTTAATTATGGTGAATTAGGTGCTAATGCACGTACATTTACTCTTGGGTATGGTCAAAATTATAACTCTAGTTTGTTTTGGGGATTAGCAGGTAAGTATCATGAATTTTCTTCAGATAGTATCGATTGGGGCTCCACAGGTAACAGCTTAGACTTAGGCATCATTTATCAGGTTAAACCTTATTTGCGATTAGGGGTTGCAGGGAAAAACATTCTTAGTTCTTTACGCTGGAATATCAATATTATAGAAAAAATGGCTCGAACTGTTTCTATAGGTGTAGCATTAGAGAAAGAGCAGGATTATTATACATTTGAAATAGATGCCATTAAAGATCCTAGCTTGAACGATATGATAACAAAATTTAAATTTGGTTTTGAAAAAAAATTGAATGAGCTGCTTACTATGAGGGCAGGATGGACTCGTTCGAACTTAGCTGAAGATGGATTAGGAAGCTTTAGCGGAGGATTGAGTTATCATTATCAGAACTGGCAAGTGGATTATGCATATATAGTTGGGCAAGGGGAATTGCGTGGAACACATTTATTATCGGCTACACTGAAATTTGATTCTGAATATAAACAGATGCTTAGACGCACTGTAGGCGGGCATTAGTACATGAGTTTTTGGGAAAGGAGGGTTACAATGCGAAATTGTTGTCTTTTACTATTAATTTTGTTAATGGTTTTGCCGGTTTACGCTAATCCTTTTGCTACAGTTCCTGCAAATAGTTGGGTCTATGATTCTTTTTATGATTTAGCAAAATCTGGTCTTATAACTGGGGTGCCAAAAGGAAAATTTAGTGATGATGGTTACCTTACCCGTTACGAGGCAGCTTTGCTGGTTGCAAGGATATTAGGAAATATCGATAAGGTTGGAATTACTACAACATCTGCAGTGACACCTGCTAATATGTTAGAGATTGAACGATTGACTGGAGAATATAAAAAAGAATTATTATTTTTGGGTATGACGGTAGAGGATATTGAAGAACAGCTAGATCTTATAGAACAGACAATTGCGACCATGAGTGGGCGAATTCGTATTGTTAATACAGAAGATAAAGCACGAAGAGGAAGTATAATTTGGAGTGGAACATCAAGTAGCGTTTATCAAAGCAAGGAAAAACTTGATCGGACCCAAAATTCAAACTTTTATAATGTTATTACTTTGGATGGTAGAGCTCAAGTAGCTTCTAATGTAAGGATAGAGACGGGGCTATTCCTTTCAAGCTACGCTGGGGGCTATCCAAGTATAGTCAATAGTGGCACTGGTAGGGTTGAAATGGTAGCGGATCGCTATTTACAACCTAGGACGCAAAACAACTATTTCGTCACAACATTCAATATTCCTAGTTTTGGAAACCTTTCTACAAGAATTGGCTATACTGATGGTCTATATGTAAGTTCGTTTACCATCTCACAATATTTATCTCAGCCAGCGCCTTGGTATGATGTTTATCGTCAGGGTTCAAGGTACCGATATCGTAACTTATATATGGTTGATTCAACTATAAATCAAAGTAGTATTAGAACAAGCTTAAGATTTTTATGGGGTCGAATCATCAATTGGAATAGTATCTGGTTTCTCCGCTCAGAGGGCAGGCTTGGGGGCTATCCAAGATTTAATTATGCATTATCTTATTTACGCGATGTAGATGACAAAGAGGTGTATATGCGAGCCAATCCTACAGTGACGGATTTTGCTCATGATAACCATGTGCTCAGCGCCTGGGTAGGAGGCAGATTTGAAAGAAAACTTGATTATGAAACCGAATTTGCCATTAGCACCTGGGAGCGTGATTATACAGCGCCACCTGGTCCCGTGCTTGGAGTGGCAAGTGAAACTAGGTTGGAATATCAACTTGCGAATATCCCAATTATCGGGTCTATGCCACTAAAGTGCCAAATCCAATATATTCATCCTAATTTTGTATCAGTTCCCAGTAAAGTATTGGGGACTAATATTATTGGGCCTTCTAGCACTTATGCTATTTACGGACATACAGCATACTACAATATTCTTGCGCCAATAGAACAGTTTGCTAATAACCGACAAGGGTTAAGCTTGGGAACTGATTTGAATTTCTCGCGGTTAGGACCTTTATGGAGGGGATTTCGTATTAATATTCTTGGGGAGGCATTAACTGAGATAAGTCCTTCTCTTGTCTATTTTGGTGCTCCCGAGATTAAAGCAACAGAGAAACAGGATTTTAATAATTATAAACTTGAAATTGAGTATCCGATTAGCAATATTTTTGGTAAGAAATGTCCAATAAATTTAAAATATGTTTACACTGGCTACAAAGTTCAACGTGGGGGAGAGCTAGTGCCAGATCCAAATAATGAGATTCCCAGCGAGATTTTAGGTCTAGCTCGTCAAGATTTTAAGCTTAATGTGGGCATAACTCATTGGAGTCTTAATACGTCGATAGGCTCCTTGGGTCTGACATGGAATCGCTTGTTTGGGAAATATCGTACTGAAAATGCACTTTTCAATTTGCCAGAAAAGGGATATTACTTAACTGGGGAACCTTATATGCAAAGGTTAGATGACTATGATAGCAATGGCCTCTTAGTTACTTATTATTTTATTCCAGGGAGGATGTGGGTGACTATTGAAGCTGAAAAAGTGAGAGGAGAACTTTTAACTTATAACCCAGAAAACCAGGCAGTAGTCAGTCGTACACAACGAGATGAAACGAATGTCACAGTCACCTTGTCCTCTAGGTTTTGACAAGTATGTTTGTTAAATATTGAATAAGTTTAAGAGGAGGATCGCTATGAAAAGAACGATACTGTTTTTTTTGATCGTAATGATACTATCTTTTCTTCCTGTAATGTCAGAAGGATTAAATGCTTTTAGCGATGTACAGCTTGATCATTGGAGTTACCAAGCCGTACAGGAACTTTCCCAAAAAGGGCTTGCTGATCGTGATTACGTTAAGAGTGTTGTCAAAGGTGACGAGCCCATTACTCGTTATGAAATGGCAATGATTGTTGCACGTATTTTGGCAAGGATTGAAGAGAGAAACACTCAGGGGAATGGTATCGTATTAGCGGTAGCTCAGCAAGATGATATAGGCAATCTTATTGCGGAATATAAACCTGAACTTTCATCTTTGGGTATTAAAGTTGATACTCTTAGCTCTATGGCTAATCAACTTCAAGGAAACTTAAATCGAGTAGAACGGGAACTGCGAAGAATGGAGGATCAGGTTAATTTAGGTGTTAAATTTAGTGGACGGGGAAGGATTTTTCTCGGCTATACTAACCTCAATGGCCCTGGTAGCGACAAAGCAACTGATCAAATGGGTTGGGGAAGTGCTTTGAATAACGCAGGGGGAGTAGTTGTAAATAATCCATATCTCATTCCTGGCAACCTTGCTTATCGATGGGTCGATATTTTTGGTACAATTATGCCAGTACAAGAATTAGAAACAAATATTAGAATGAGGATATCATATGGATTCGGAGCTGGGACAGGACTTTTTGTTGAGCCACAAGAAATGAATTTGAAATACAAAACAGAAAAAATTAAGTTCGAAATTGGAGATTATCAGTTGAAATTGGGTGCCTTGATTAATCATCCTATGGTTATAAATGAAGAGCAGGCATCTATCTTTATGTCTGCGGCGGAAGAGAGGCTTAGAGACCTAAAGTGTTCAAATGGCGAGTGGCCCGTACGAGGGGTTAGGCTTGAGTTGCCCAATGCAGTTTTTGGTTTTGACATAAATACTACTGTTGCTCGAATTCTAGTGCAACAGCCGCTGAAAGAGTATGCTGATAATGATAATAATAGTCGAGTACTCCCTGGAGTTTATGCACGCTATCTGTATGGATTGCAATTTAATAAACTGGTAAATGGCGGGAAATTTAGCTTGAGCATGGCTGGTATTGGTGATGATCCAGGTTCATTAACAGCAAAAGATTTTGGTAGGGATATGGATGGGAACCCACTTAATCCGCCAGTTAAGAATGAAGGATCTTCTGTGGAGTTTAAGCAGAATTTTGGGGAAAATTTTGATTTATGGGGGGTATATTCAGTTGCAACATTTGATAATAATAGTTTAGTTGTAGATGAAGAATTAAATCCGCTTCTTAGAGATAAATCCGCAATATTAGGGGCTAAATGGGATATGGGTTTTATTAATTTACAGATGAATTATCAATACACTGGACCAGAATATGTTATGTATCCATCCCAATCTCATGGTGCTTTGGATTATGGTTTGCCAGTTTTGAAGAAGCAGGGAGATTACCTAGTTCATACGGGTACTAACTATTTTCAGCCATTTTACACTCCGAACGGTCTAGGGATAGATATGGGCAGAGATCCACGTTGGCAACTGCCATATGATAATTACGATATTCTTCTAAACAATAGTACACCTTATGGGGATGCAACCCCAAATAGAAATGGGTACAAAATTAAAGCTATAGTTAACTTTAACGATTTTCTAAAGCTATCCCTTAAAACAACGCAATTAAAAGAGCTAGCTAGTAGTTTTTTTGATCAACTGAAACATTTTTCTCAAAACAGCGCATCCGTTCGTCTTAAGTTCAGTGATACAGCACAAGCAATAATCGCTGTGAGTTTAGAACGTACTACGAGAGATACTGGATCGCAAGAGGGTGAGGTAAATCTAACATCTATGATAATGAACCTTGGTTACCAATTTCAACTTCAGCCGAATACAATTATTGCCCTTGGTTATCAAGACGTAAAAGGCCATGGTAATGACTTTGTACCACGATTGCCACAACCAGTTAATACAGTTTTCAATTCCCATAAAAATACTAGTGTTGCCAGCCTTCTTTATAGAATAAATAATTCAACCAATCTACGTTTTGATTATAAGAAGAGCAGTTTTTTAGACAGGCAAGTACCTCAGAATGATTACCAGGCTAGAGAGGTTACGGGGAGCTTAATCATGGATTTTTAGGTAATCCATAAGGTATTATTGTAATGTTATGAAGGATAATTAATTGATTAGGGGGAAATTTATATGATAGTTAAAAAGTCTGTGCTTATCTTAAGTGGATTATTTGTTTGCTTGGGTATAACGCAATTTTTCGGGATAGCTAGAGCAGATATTGGTAATATTGCTGACAAAAGCCTTGGTGTATCAGCTACTGCTTCAGTCGAGTTTCAGGGATATGGCCCTGAGAAAGCCATTGATGGGATCAATGACGATTATAACAATTACTGGAGCTCATTGGTTAGAGGGAAAAGCTCTCTGCCGGCTTGGCTGAAAATCGATTTGGGTGCTGTCAACGAGATTGAAAAAGTGGTGATATATTTTCACGACCAAAGATGGATTGATTTTGAATATACGATAGAAGTTTCTTTAGATGATCAGAATTGGAAAACCGTGGTTCCGAAAAAGATGAACGGTGGAATGGTGACCGAAAAATTCAAAGCTACTGAAGCGCGTTATGTTCGATTGACAGTGACTTATGAATCCAAGGATGATTCTACAGCTTATGTTATGGAAATGGAAGTATATCAACCTAAAGGTGCGACATATAACAAACCTGAATTAAATCAACAAAGACCGGTCGTTTCGGTTGATAATGAAAAAAAAACTTCAACTCAAAGTGAAATCCCTTTTATATGGGGGGGGCCAAAGTTAAACAACGTAAAGACGCTGGAAGCAATAGTTTGGCCAAATTATAAACGAGGGCAGCTTAGTTTTGTAACAGGACTTCATCAGGCAGTTTATTTTATGATGTATAATAGAGGTAGTGAGGTGGAGCGTGATATCCAACTAGTTATAGATGTGCCGCAAGGCATCGAAATTGTGGATGACCTTCCCATGGGCTCGAAAGTAAGAGCATTTAGTAAAAGTAGTTTTAAAAGAGACGGGCTACCTTACAGTAGATTTACCTTTGTCTTAGATCAGAGCGTCGAGCTTAAACAAGTCTATTCCGATTGGCCGTCGTCACATATGATGTTGTTTGTTTTTTCTCCCTTAATAGAGCCCGGAGAATATGAGCTATTTTGTTCTATTAAATCAGCAGTCAACATCGGAGAAGAGTTTTCTATTCCCATTACTATCCACCCACTGCCTTCTCTTCCACCAAGACGTGAAGAAATGACAATAGGGATTTGGATGAATGATCCGAAATTTAACCAGGTGCTTGAGGAACAAATCGTTCGAGATCTTGCAAAGTTAGGCGTGAATTATTTAATCCTTGGTGATAAACATGTTCCTAAGTTGGCTAATGTTGCTCAGGAGCAAAATGTACAAATTCTCGTTGGTAATTGGTGGCATTATGCAACAGTCCTCCCTGTAGATCCCCCTTTAGAAGCTCAGGGAGTTAAAGTAGATGGAACAAAAGTATCGAATCGATGGTCTCCTACCTATATAGCCCAGCGTGGGCCAGCATTTATGAATGAGTTGAATAAGGTAGTACAAACAATGAAGGATATTGCAGATAAATACCCAGCGGTGATTGGTTTTAAATTGGATCTTGAACCCGGAGCTGAGGCAACCCAAATCGACTATAGTGATGATTCAAGACAGGCTTTTCAGAATACATTTAGCTTAACTGATTTGCAGTGGCCAAAAGATGTTATGGAAGGGGGAAGGTACTATCTTAAATGGATTGAGTTCCGTTGTCAGCAGACTGTAGAATATACAAAGATTCTTCGTGATTCACTTAAAGCAACTATGCCTAATTTGCATTATGGTCTTTCAACTAGTGGATTTACGCCGAATCCATACGATCCCAATAAGGTTCTAGCTGCAACAGATGTAAAGATGTTAATCCCAATATTTGACTCTATGCATCCTCAGTTATATTCTTGGGCTCAGGATGAGAGCAATTTAACACGACATCAAGAGAAGATACAGATGGGTACCTATACAATTGAAGCCGCTGATGGCAAGCCTATTTATCCAACGCTAGGATCCACAGCAAGTACATATCCCTATACAGACCCAAAATTTTTGAATATCCAAGCTTTGGATCATATCGCTGAAGGTGCGAAGGGATTAGATTTTTGGCAGTTTTATTATGGCATGGATGGTGAGTATTACTTGCTGTTTGCAAAACTAGCGAACATATTTGATAAAGTTGGGGATTATATAAACTCAGGTTGCAGAAAAGATAAAACGTTAGAATTACTTTTTGATACACAGGTCGCGCTTAAAGGGTATGCATATTATAAAACAGGAGAGGAACCTTTATTAATCATTTTAAACCATGGATCAAAATCCACAAAAGTAACATATAAGTTAAACGGTTATGAAGATTATTCAGGAATTAATCTTTTAACTGGAGAAGTATTAGGGAAAACGGTTGAAGTTCCACCCTACGATGGTTTATTTATCATCTTGAATAAATAGCAGTGTGTAGAGCCTTTAGTTGAGAGGTTTATTTTCTCAGAGGGAAATGTGATAAATATGGAATACAATCAGTAGCTGCTTAAAAGTAATAGGAATGGTTTTGAAGGCAGAAAGGTCTTGATAGCAAACTTATTATTACTGCTAACAAGGCCTTGTAGCTTATTTCCCGGGAGTCTGCCAACAATAAAAATAATAAAGGAAAGGCAAGCATAATCCTAATCGGATATAATGGCTATGAACAGGGTTCGGTAGTACTTGGTAGCTGCAAGTATACTATAGAAGACGCCTCGCATCTGTATGTTTGGGGAATTTATAGAGATCGAGCTGGAAACCAATAATCATTTCAACGACGAAAAGTTGCTCAGTAAGGCTGTCTTGGCCCAAATTATTCTAGGTGATTACTATGATAAGACATTAAATGACCTTGATACAAAGCCCTAGTATACCGTCACTTCTAAAACTTTTATAACAGTTTTACATGTCGTCCTGAGCGCCAGCGAAGGATCTTGCTTATCAGGATTCTTCGCTACGCTCAGAATGACAATATTTAGATGTTACAAAGTGCTAGCTTAAGGATGTATCGAAAAGTGTTGTAAATCGTTACTTTATCCAGGCTCATCCACCGCACTTGGGCAGTTAATGAGTCGTCCCTTAATTAGGGGCAGCGGAACAATTTTAAATCAGCTTTTTCGCCTCATTTTCAAATTGGGTTTTCCAAATAAAATTCATGGAAAAGCAACTTGAAAATTTGCAAAAAAGAGAGCACACCCGGCGCTCTAGGTTTATTACCAAAAACTGCAGGGCGATAACTGTTTCACTTGTCTCCTGAAGGCATGCCATTATAAGACCCAATCCATAACGTCGCATTCCTTCTCCCAGTTTCCCTTCCACCGCGTTTCGTTCTTTCGCACCTAGGTATTCTTGTTTGCGCGTTGGGATCTTTGACTTTGAGAGGTCGTCCTAAACGGGGACCACTTAATCTTATTCCACGTTCTTTGCAATATCGCAGGTTATCTCGGTTTTTTTGATTTTGTTCACATGCAGTCATTAGGCAAAAAACAAGAACACAAAAATGCTTAAAATTATGTAATCATAAGGGTTGTAAATTATTTTCTTTAGAAAAAGAAAATATGAGTTATATAGCTTGCCGGCCTAGTTTCTTAATACCTTTTAAGATCTTATCTTTAGGGTAGGAGATATCATACGCAAGGAATTATTTTGTATAGCTTCGCATCCAAACTTGAAACTAGTGAAAATGAAAAGGATCTACTCTACACCTTACAACAGGTTCGGATAATTTGCTGCTTAGTTTTTTTGTAAACTTGAAATAATTAAGTTTGAGAAAAACCGGGAGGGAAAAAATGAATAAGTTCAAAACAGTTTTTTTAGGGGTTATCTTCCTAATTGTTATTGTCATTGTTATTGTTGGGATTAATGTTCAAAAGCGGAGTTCAGAATCTAAAACGGGTTCTAAACAGGTAACAATTACATATTGGGATTATCCACAATGGCCTGGGCTAGATAACACTGATAGTTCTGCGCCGTTTGATGCCTATCCTAAAGCAAAGATTGCAGAGTTTGAGAAGTTGAATCCCAACATTAAAGTAAATTTTGAGCTTTTAACATGGCAGGGTGGGGGACAAAAATTAGACGTTGCAGTTGCATCGCGACAATCTCCTGATATTGTTTATTTAGCACCAGTCACTGCTTTTAAGTATGCTCGTCAAAAGGCTCTTATTCCAATCAACGACTATCTTTTTCCTGAAGAAAAAGATGACTTCTACGAGACTATCTTAGAGACAGGTCGGATGGAAAACAACTACTATCTTTGGCCATGGTTTAACGTCCCTACTGCGGTTATTGCTAATTACGATTTATTCGAAGAGCTTGGCATAACCCATCTTCTTCCCAAAGGAGATCGTTCATGGACAATGGATGACTTCGTTAAGGCTGCCAAAGCCGCTACAGTGGATCGCAATGGAGATGGGAAACCGGATGTTTATGGGTTTGTGCTAGAAGGTTCTGGAAGAACCTATTTTAATAATATGTGGGTATATGCTTTTGGTGGCAGCTTATATTCAAAAGATGACCGAGAGTTTACACTTGATGATCCTAACGGGCTGAAGGCTCTTGAATTTTTACGGGATTTAATATTTGAGCATAAGGTAGTACCAGTGGGTTCGGGAGGAATGAATAGCGCCACCGCAACAACGATGTTTATAGAAGGTAAAGTGGCTATGATGATGGATTCACCTGCATTGTTGTCGAAGATTAAAGTGGAGGCTGAAAAACCCTTTACCCCATATGTAGTACAGTTTCCATATTTACCGAGTAGGAAGCCTGTAAGTTTTCTGCAATCCGGCGGCTTTGTAGTCTTTCGATCGGATAATAAAGATCGAGAGAAAGCGGCTATGAAGTTTGTTCAGTTTTTAACCAATAAAAAGAATATTAAATCAGCACAATATCTCAATGTTTTTCCAGCACGCAGATCAGCAGGTACACTTTATAGCAATGATGAGAATATGAAGGTTTTTGGTCGGATGATTGAGTATGGTATTAAAGGCGGATTAGGCTGGACTAATCCAAACGCGGGCGAAGCTAGTTTAGTTATTGCGCCTATGTATCAAGCGGTTTTTTCTGGACAGAAAGATCCAAAAACTGCTTTGAATGAAGCAGCAAAACAAGTACGTAAGATCTTAGCCAAATAATAATAAGCGTTTTATTAGGACTGTTTGCATTCGGTCTAAGGAGGAAGATATATGCTCTTTGGCAATAATAATACAAAAAAGAATTTAACTCCATACTTATTTTTATTACCGGCACTAACAATATTTACTGTAGTTACATTGATTCCAGTTGTTCGTGGTGTCTACTTAGCGTTTATGCGCTATAGTATTTGTGGATCTTCGTTTATAGGATTATGTAATTTTAAAGAAATTTTTGCTGACCCGATCTTTTGGAAATCGTTATATAATGCGGCCTGCTATACAATAGTAGTTGTTCCTGTAGGGATCATCATTGCGCTATTTATGGCATTTATGATTTTTCCACTTCCCAATAATAGTCAAAGTTTTTACAAGGCAGCTTTTTATTTGCCTGGAATAGCTTCAAGTGTCGTTTTATCATTGGTTTGGAGCTGGTTATATGAGCCCAATTTTGGCCTATTGAATTATTTATTTTCCCTAGTTGGTATTGAACCTTTGATGTGGCTAAATGATCCCAGAACTGCTTTGCCCTCTTTAATGTTAATGGCCTTATTAGGCGGGCAGGGGGGATCCATAATTCTTTATCTGGCAGCAATGGGAGGAATCCCAGAAGATATTTACGAGGCCGCACGCATTGATGGCGCGAATCGTTGGCAGCAATTCATTAAAATAACGTTTCCACTTTTGAAGCCCACAACGCTTTATTTAGCAATTATGGGAATTATTGGCGCCCTACAGGTTTTCAATGAAATTTATATGATGACATTTGGAGGGCCTAATAATTCAACAATAACGATCTCATACTATATTTATCGAAATGGGTTTGAACACTTTAATTTTGGAGTAGCATCAGCCGCAGCAGTGACACTTTTTTCTATAATAATTTCACTCTCCGTGTTGCAATTTAAATTTTTTAATAGCGATGTTCAATATTAGGAGGACTTGAAATGAATAGCAAAAGGGCACTGCGATTAGGTGAGGTTTTAAAATGTTTAGTCTATTTGCTTTTAACGATCTATGCTGTAATTTCTTTACTACCTCTTTTTTGGATGTTTACGACGGCGTTTAAAGAGGGGTCAGCAGTTATTTCAATGCCTCCGCAGTGGATACCTTATCCAACATCTTTAGAACATTTTCGTAAGTTGTTTTCTGTTTCGAGTATTTTTCGTTGGTTGTTTAATAGCGCTATAGTCGCATCTTTGGTAACAGCTTTTAATTTGATTTTCGCTTCTATGGCTGCCTACCCTTTGGCTCGAAAACAGTTTGCCGGAAGGGACTTAATTTTCTGGTTGATTATCAGTATGATGATGATACCTGGGCAAATAACTCTTGTTCCTCTATTTTTAATGGTTTCTAAGCAAGGCTTTCTGAATAAGTATATGGGATTGATCTTACCGTCGATGGTAACCCCATTTGGAATTTTCTTGCTTAAACAGTTTATGCAAACGTTACCCAAAGAAGTTGAAGATGCGGCGATTATAGATGGCTGCGGCGAGTTTGCAATTTATTCTCGCATAATTCTTCCACTCACTAAACCTGCGCTTGCAGTCTTGGCAATATTTATTTTTACAGGGAATTGGAACACACTAGTTTGGCCCTTGATCGCAACTAATAGCGAATTAATGCGGACCCTGCCAGTAGGACTTGCTTCCCTTAGGCAAGAGCAGATGGTCGATTATGGCTTACTAATGGCAGGTGCAGCTTTTATGGCAGCGCCGATGATTATTCTCTTTTTACGTTTTCAACAGTTTTTTACTAAAGGCCTAACTGTAGGTGCCGTTAAAGGCTAAAAAATAAACAATGTATTGTTTGGGGTGGCTTAGATGAATTTTAAAAAAGAAGATTTACTTCTTTTGGATTGGGTTTGGCATGCACGCTTTGGTGAATGGCTTGTTAATAATATGGATTTAACTTTGGAAGAAGCTCGTAAAAAAGCTTGTCAATATAAGGAAAAAGGGATTGACGCAGTTGTACTCTTTTGGAGAGGGCAGGGCGATCAATATTATCATATTCTTTTTGACCGAGCTCATTTTGAAGAAGGACAAGATACATTACAAATGCTAAATAATGTTGTTGCCATTATTGTCAAGGCTTGTCATGAAAATGAGATTAAAGTCATAGAGCATCATGGGGTGGCTTTTGTGCATATGGATGATGATATTAGAAACAAACACCCAAGCGAATTATGGTATAAAAAATGGAATTTAGGTGAGTGGCTGGCTTATAATGCGGAAACTGGAGAGGAAAGTTTTGTTAAGCAATATAAGGGTAAAGTGTTTTGCCCCAATAATCCCAAGTACCTTGAAGCCTATCGTGATTATGTAGCTGATGTTATTAGTATTGGAACAGATGGCCTGATGAGTGACGACGTTGTCTTCTATCCATCATGGTATTCATGTGGTTGTCAATATTGTCGGGAAAAATTTTCTCGTGAAACGGGTTATAACCTTCCCGCACCAGGTCAAGGTTATGGTTTCTGGGAAAATTTTGATAACCCAGCTTGGAGAGCTTGGCTTAAGTTTCGGATGAAGTCAGCAGGAGATTTCCATATTAACATAGAAGCGCAGGTAACTAAGCTTGGGCTCCCTCTTCTACGCCTGGCATGTTGTAGCGAGATTACACCAACTTATGGTTCTCAATTTTATGGCATGAGCTATGAAGAATATATCCGTGGTTGTAATATGATCCATTTTGAAAATTATTCCGGTCTTCTGGCTTGTTTCTGTTGGCAAAGGATTGGGGCTGAAGCAAAAGTCTACACCGCATTAGGTAAACTTTATCAAGTCCCTATAATCACTATGTTCTATCCTAGAAATGCTAATGAATACTTTTTTTATTGGGCTTTGACAAAAATGTGGGGTCATGGCTATTGGGGTTCTGAAACTTTTGCCGAAGGAACTAAAGATCTTATGGGTTCTTTAATATTGTGGGAAAAGCAAAACCAGGAACTTTTTAAACGTGGTCATATGGAATCATTATCTTCCATAGCGGTTGTATTCTCTAAGCAAACTAGGGATGTTTATAAAGGTTGTCATGATGATTACTACGTAAATGAATGGGCGGGTTGGTGTGAGACATTATTAGAAGCTAATTTACAATTTGATGTTTTGCTTGATGCTGATATGAATATGGATAAACTGAGAAAATATGAATTATTGATTTTGGCTAATGTCGCCTGCTTAAGTTCTAAACAGTTGAACGTGATTGAAGAATTTGTTTCTAATGGCGGAAATTTGCTTGTAACTCACGAAACATCTCTTTATGATGAGACAGGAGAGCGAAGAGATGATTTTGGATTAAAGGATCTTCTAGGTCTTAGTTATCAAAAAACTATTAGCGAGATTAATTTACCATTCGAAATTAATCAGAAGAGCTGTTCGCAAATTACAAATGGTTTAGAAGGGTTAATACCTCACAATGCCCCTCAGGTAGTTGTTCGTGAACATGAGGAAGCATTAGATAATCTAACGTTTTTAGGATATTTAAATCCAATTATTTATGATCCATTAATGCATGGAATGTCTCCGGCAATTGTTGAGGCTAGTTATGAAGAATCAAAATGTCCCGGTCGTGTTGTATATTTATCAGGAAAGCCTGGCTTGATGCATTACACTCCTCTGGTTTATGACAAACGGGTTGGGGGTCAGGATCCATATACTAATATGGCTCATCGTCTTCCTGCTTATAAAAGACTTATGGAAAATATCGTTCAAGAGCTAGCTTCAGAAAGAAAAATGATAGTTAGCAAAGCACCAAATGGGGTTCTGATAGAAGGACAGCGGCAATTTTATCAAGGGAAGTCTCGGATTCTTGTTCATATATTAAATACTGCAGGAACAATACTGCCTACCAATTATGAGATTCCTCAAGACGTTCAACTCAGCTATCCAGAATTTACATCTGTAAGTGAAAAGATAGAACTTACTTTGGCATTGGATATTATTTCGGGTAATGCCTCGGAAATAAGGGCAACACTATTATCTCCTGATTTAGAAGACGATTATTTTTTACCAATAGAGATTAAAGGTGAGAAATTAATCATAGGTATTTTAGCTGAACTTGTGCATAGATATTGTATGGTCGTAATTGAAAATGTCAGGATCTAAATGTATATTTGATACAGAAGATATCCCGGCAGGAGATTGAGATTGACCCTAGAAGAAGCTGAATGACTCGTACGGAGACTTGTCGTTCAGCTTTTCTCTATTGTAGGAGTCATCATGAGAAGAATGTCAGCTTGTATCAGGTCGTCAAAATTACGCCCTTTTGGAACCTAAATTCCCGAGAAATTGTATCTAGATCTATGACGAGGAAGAAGAAGCAGTGCTCACTGCTATGAAGCAGGATTCTCTAACCATGGGGCCCCAGGTAAT
>ENA-UOOE01001305-UOOE01001305.1-fermentation-metagenome-genome-assembly--contig:-NODE-1305-length-21386-cov-112.615067_pt1 | contig 21386 bp, 20 predicted proteins | sample MGYA00245776_ERZ724021 | MGnify/ENA primary metagenome ERZ724021 (study PRJEB28704, sample SAMN03018321) | fermentation metagenome | biome: anthropogenic terrestrial biome; feature: soil... | reverse complement strand
CACCATAAGAGAATATAAGCGTTAATATGTGTAATAAGTTGCGTTGAAGACTATAGTTTGCAAAATTCATAGTTCTGAAAAATTAGACTAATTTTATGACGACATCAAATATAATCATATGTATAAAATTCTTATTATAAATTCCTCGCATTTAATATATCGCTCACTTATAGTATTACTAAGCTAATAAAAGTCGAAAATCCTTGTAAATTTATAAAACATGCTCTCAATGTTTATTGCATTTCGAAAATAAATGCAAGTTTAAAACGGAACTTAATCTTTTACCTTAAGCTGCAAAAACGGATTTGGAAAATAACAGCATAAAATTATGTTAATTAAATAACAAGATGGGGAGTGATGGAAATAAAAAGAAAAATATTTGACAGAAAAAAAATGACGTTGTTTCTTTTGCTAGTGCTTTCTTTTTTATTACCTGTAGCGGTTGCAGCAGCAGCTGAGAACCCGACAATTGATACCCTTAACCTTGGGTCGCACCCGGGGAATGTAGCTAACATTGGGCCAGGATCCGGAAAAACCACAAACATTGGACATGAAGCTGGGAGCTACGTCAATAGTGGGCCGAACGCAGGGACTACAAATAACATTGGACCGAAAACAGGAAATACCTATAATACTGGACCCAACCCGGGAAATTCCTTTACTGCGCCTTCCAAAAATTCAGGGATTAATGCAGGGGCGACTATTAATAGAGGGATAGACTCAGGACAAACTTTCAATAGAGGGATAAATGCTGGAGCCACACAAAGCCGTGGACCGTTTGCAGGAGCAACAATTAACATAGGACCGTTTGCAGGAGCAACAGTAAACCTTGCACCAAACGCAGGAGCAACAATTAATAGAGGATCTGACTCAGAAAGCTCTGATTCAGGATGCACATGTAATTTTGGCCCGAATGCTGGAAGTACTATAACTTGGGGACCATGGGGACAATGGGGACCATGGGGACAATGGCCCCCAATCTTCGATTAAGAAAATTAAAATAAATTTCGTAAATAGAATTACTCTGTGTAAGATAAATCTATAGAAGAGTGAGTAGAAAGCCTGCAGTGATAGGGAGCATGAAAGGAAAATTTTGTATGTTTTCCTTTCCGGCCTTACTGCATAGAGTAAGCAGATATGCCAGGGAGAGGTTTGATAGTTGATTACTATATCCTGAGCGAAGACCGGGTTTTTATCGGGAGCGCGGGAGAGAACTATTTTTTCTTTGCGGACCCGGTTACAATAGGTTTGGAAGAGTTCGTCTATTTCTTGTTTGATGGTGTTAGTATAGACGAATTCTTTAGTTTCTTTGTTATAATATCCGAATTTACTTATTCTGTTTAATTTTAGGCTGGCTTCGAGTCTTTCAGGACAGGCTCTTTTTAGACCGTTAAGTTTTTCGTACTGTGTATTGCTTTCGTTTTTGGTTTTGGGTGAGCTTTGCTTATTCAGGATTTAAATTGTATAATTATTCGAAAGAAAAGAATTAGATATAAGATATGACTCACATACTTGCGGAAAAAGTTAACTATGTATAAACCATATTATGATTGTTTAACCTATTTAGATGAAGTTTAGGGGATAATATGGCTATAGACATCAAAAATAGAGATATGGGTGGTAGAGAAGGGAGTCTAAATATTAATGGTATAAAAATACAAACTCCTGATTATTTACCGAATCAAAAAGATATTACTAGTCTAATTGACTCATCATTTGTAAACAACAGTAATTTTCCAAATATAGATGTAGGGGTATATACTCAATGGATAGATAAACAAACACTGCTATTAATTTCGGGGAACTTAGATGAATATAACAAAGTTAAGAAATCCATTAACTCTGGTCTCAAACCAATGAAAGATGCCGGAGTTAAAAGGAAACTTCTTCATTTCGAGTTCGGTAGTGATGTAGAAACGCTATCTGGACAGGAAGTAGATATTTTACTTCAATTACAAGACGATGTAGGTGCAGATGTTATTGAAATACCCAACTTATTTTCTACAGAAGAGTATAAAACCGTTTTAGATCGAGCTTATGAATGGAAACATTTTGAAGGCATCGGAAAAGAGTTGATGGGAATAGCTAATGAGGGGTTTGACATCAACTTGTTAAGGAACAAAACTGATATAATTAGTTGTATTGGAGCAAGTTTAAGACGTGAGAATCGACCACTATTGTTTGCAATCAAAAATCAACTAAGCCCGATGAATATCTGGGTACATGCATTTTCAGTTCCTAGATCTTTCAGAGTAGTTAATTGGGATGGAACAATGAGTGTATTACTAAATTACTACGGAATAGACACGATGAATACTGGAATAGCTCACCCCAATAGTGCAAAAAGATTTGGAATCCAGATGGGGTGTATGACCGATAAGCAAAAGATTGAACAATCACTTGAGTCTAGATACTTTAATCCGGTTGACTATAGTACATTCAAATGTAAAAATATAAAAAATCATTTGAAATTAAATACGTTTTGCAATTGTCCAATTTGCCAGAATAATAGTATTGACACTATATTACAGGATGTTGACACGGTATATGCAAATTTCCGTGCTCATGAGGTATTTTCTTATAAGAAAGAATCCAGTAATTATCAAAATGAAATTGGGAAAAATGTATCAGATGATTATTTCAACTCAAAGAAATATGCAAAAGAAATCGCGGTTCTTTATGGAGTTTAATCTAGTAAAATATTACAATTAAACATCATTTCAAACTCTTCAAATTCTTCTTTTTTCATGTTAACATTATTTTTAGGGACAGTTATAATCGACGTAAACTCCCTTTGTAGATACATTAGAGATTCAAGTATCCATTTTTCGGAAATTGGATTTTTAGGAATTATCCGAATCAATAATAACTCAGTATCATCTTTTATTTTTCGTTTTATGTCGTGCTTAACTTGAGAATAGTACAAACCAGTCAGACATTCGGGATCTACTTTTCTTTTAATTATTTGCATTTTAAGTGCAAATTGATTAAAATTGTTATTATATTCCGTCATCACCATTTTAATTGTCTCCCATGTTCCGTTGAATCATCTATCTACTTGGCATGATTAAAATTTATCATTTTAATATATCTGTAAATTAAATACATTTTACATTTATTATTATATTCCGTTTACTCATTTTCTATAGGCTCTAAATAGTAAGCCTGTTATTAGGCTCATGCTTGCCCAGGATAAGCCCACTGTGAGGAGATAGGGAGTACCCTTGTTAATCCTTCATACCCTACGAAAATAAGGGCTATAATGAGCCAGATAAAGGTTATTTTGTTGGGAACTTTCCGAGTTATAAGGTCTGTGTAGCAGGCTATGAGTAAAAAGGAAAGAGTGATGAGGGTTTTAATTGTCATAGTCTCCCTCTTCGGTTTCTTCTTCGTCGGGTTTTTCGCCATGGTCCTGTTCTCTGGGAATTGCTGCGCCTGCTGTGATCCCTGCTTCCCGGAACCATTGGGCTTTTTTTCCCGGTATTCGGGAGATCGGAAGTACGGGCTCGTGCAAGGGGAGGTATGAGAGGAGCCTGCAGGAAAATGGTAAGCCTCTTTTCCTGGGTACTTCATTTTTGTGTTATAGGACTCTTTTTTTGCTGGCTCTGTGTTGGATTTAAGCCGGCTTGCCAGGTTAAAGCCCCCTGGCAGATTCTTTAACAATGTCTTGTTTCCAGATTTTTTTTCTGAGGGTAAAGGCTCCCTGCGCCTGCGTTTAAGGATAGGGTCTTCTTCTAGTGATCTTACGGGCTTTGCCTGGAATATGATTACCCTTTCTGCCTGTGTTAGGCTGTCTCTTAGGGATGCCGTGTTATAGCCCCCTGGATGTTTTGAGGTATGCCTGTGTTATCATGCTGGCAGTCTTGAAGGAGAGATCTAGCTTTTCTGGTTTTACGGCTTTTTCTTTATTGGGCTTGTTAGGCTTTTCTGTGGCTGGTTTGTGCGAGAATAGGCTTATGCTGTCCTTCCTGTGAGACGATCTGAAGCCGATTAAGGCTGATTATTACACCCTTGAGAAAATATCGTTTAGTAAGGCTTCTAATTGACTCGGCTTTTTTTGTTTTTTCTGAGAGTGTGCCTGAACAGGTCCAGTTTCGTATTCCTGTTGCCCAATACATAGCCCCGTGTTGGGGACTCATTGATTTTTCGAGGTAGCCCTGGAGATAGTCACCTACGGTTTTTCCTGCGGCTTCGAGAGGGCAGGACCGGGACCATTGCCAGCCATATACCGGGTCGTTCCGCCTGTACTTTGAAAATGCAGATTCCGCGATTTTTTCTGCATCCAGGCAAATACATTTAAGAGCCTTCACCCTTTCAGAAAAGCCTTCTGGACTCTTCTTTGGATATTTCATAGGAGACCCATTAAATGCCTGAAAACAAATTTCAGGCGCTGTTTCCTTTACTTTTTCCCTGAAAACTTCATTTTTACCAGAAAAGTATCCACATCCAGGATTTTGGGAATTATGTTCCAGGACTGCATGGAAATGCTTTTTCCTGTAAGTTTTTTATTGATCTCACAGGCTTCTCATAACTTTCCGCATATACCACTTCCCTGCATGGCACCGGAAAAATATTGGACTTTCGGGCTTTCAGGATGTGGCGTGCTACTTTATCAGAGATCCACTCCTCGAAGCCTCCGTTTTTTAAGCCGATAGGGATGTCAATCAGGATAAGGGGATCAGCCTGTCCGTAATTGTTATCCAGGAAATCAATAAGGGACGAAAAATTTGGAAAAAGCCCAATTTCCCACTCGCAATTTTGATCATGTCCGACAGCCAGGAACACTGCAAACCACCCGGCTCGACAGCCGTCAACCCCGACAAATACCTCTTTGTTCACACATGCAAATTGAAATAAAAATTTAAAGCTTTTTGTAGTGGAGATTAGGAAACGCAGTAAAATGATTAATTAATTATAAAAACCTGCGAATCGGTAAGAATGGAAATAATAAGTAGAATTTCTAGAAAAATGGAAAATTAAAATGAAAAGGAGGCAGGTTATGAAATTCTGGTTGCTCAAAGCTGCAGGCACCTTGGAAGATGAAGAGATTATTCTGGAAAACAGTATAATTACAATAGGATGGGCTGAATTCCCGGATTTTTCCGGCATTAAAAACGAAGCGCAGGTAAAGAAAATAATGCTTGAAAAATTTCCCGGGATGCAGGAAGACCGTAGCTCTGCCTGGGCAGGAGAGATATACTCATTTATCACAAGAATAAAGAAAGGAGACCTTGTAGCAGTTCCGCTTAAAACAAGGAACGAGATACTTATCGGAAAGGTTACAGGAGATTACGAATACCGACAGCTCAGCGACTTTATCAGTCACGTCAGGAGTGTGAGATGGCTTAAAACGCTCCCGAAAGGAGATTTCGAGGAAGAATGTGATCTTGACCTCAGTTCTCCTGAGACACTTTCCCTTATAGAATCAGGCCCTGAAAAATTTTCAGATATATCCGAGACAAAACCCTTGGGAGTCCTTCTTGAAGAACTTAATTTTGCCCTTGATGAACTTGGCTCCCTGAAAGAAAGGCTGCTTGAGCTTACATACATGCTGGCTGAGACTGAAGATATCTCCGAAGTCCGAAAAATAGCAGCCGATATGGAAAAAATGTTGAGAGATAAATGAAGAATCGAATAGAATCGAATAGAGTCGAATAGAATAGAAGAGGGAAGAAAAGGAGAGGAGAAAAGATGAAATAAAATAAAATAAAATAAAATAAAATAAAAGTCTCCTCTCAATTGAAAATCTAATCTTTAACCAATGTTAACCAATAAGGTCATTGAGGTCAAGTTCAAATCCGACAACTGCATATCCGAGGGCAAAATTGCTTATGACCTCAGGATGGAATTCTCCGAAGACTCCGAGTTTTTTGCCGTTGACATAGACATCGGCCCGCCTGCCTTCGAGGAATGCGGGGTCTTCTGACTCTTTTACTTCATACGGAAGCATCATTTCTCTCATAAGGGCGTCTACAACCTCATAAATCTCGGTAAAGTTAGCCTGAGGGTGAATCGAGACTGCAGCTACATGCTGGCCGGTTATTTCGTTATTTACTACCTCGCCGAATTCAAAAATCTTTTGAGGCAATTCTCTGTGCTGGTTTAAGGCAAGAATTTCAAGAAGGTTCGGAAGCAGGGTTGTCCTGATCATTGTCTGATCTTCACTTATCGGGTGGAGGACATAGGTGACATCATCCGTTTTTTGCCTGCGCATATTCTCAAAATTGATTTTTTCGCTGGTGAGCGTGAAAGGCATGACTTCATAATAGCCAAGCCCTACCATTATATCGTTTACAGGATCGCGAAGCAGGGAAATTGGGTGAGACTTTCCTGCGGTATAGGTTTCGGGAATACTTACTTTGATGTTTTCGTACCCATAGCCTTTGGCGATATCCTCTACAAGGTCATAGTTATGAAGAATATCGGCCCTGTAAGCCGGGACTTTTACCTCGATGGTTTCTTCATCAAGGGCTTTTGCCCCAAAGCGCATTCTCTCAAGCTGTTTAACGATTTCTTCTAAAGAGAGTTCCATACCTAGAAGGGTTTTTACCTCAGTTTTTGTAAGGAACCTAGTCTTCGGTTCAAGGTCAGGCAGGATAAGTTCTCCGCAGTCTGGCCTGAAAACCCTTACGAATTCGATCTGTCCACCTCTTTCCGCAAGGGCGGTAACAACAATGTTCAGGGCGGTGTACACGGCCTCTCCAAGCCCTGTGACATCAATAAATAGGTCGGTTGTGCGCTCGGTCACACTTGTAAGTGTCCCGTTTATTATAGGCGGGAAGGACAGCACATTATCGTTTGCGTCCAGGATTATCGGGTATTTCTCAAAACCCCTGACAAGATGAGCAAATCTCGTTCCTTTGGGGTGCTTTTCCAGGATTTCGGTCATGCTCATCTTTTCGGTATAATCAAGCGGCACGAACTCAAAACTCGGGTCGACTGCCATATACCTGAAAGGCGGCTTAACGTTTGTGAGGTCGTGCACGCCTATAGACACTTTTTTCCTGTTTCTTCCAAGTCCCCAGTGCAGGTCTTCCTGAAGGTCCATAAGGGATTTTATGGATGAGGATGTGAATTTCATGCCCCTTACGACCGCACATCCAAGAAAAGGCCTGATTTTCAGGATTTCCTCGCTGACCGAAATTGAAACTTTAGGGGGATTTACTTCATATTCGGACAGTCCGGTCTCAAGGTCCAGGAAACCCCGCATTGCCCTGGCTGCCCCTTCTACACTGTAAAGGTCAGGTCTGTCTGGGAAAAATTCAATATCGATATATTCGTCTTCAACCCTTTCGACATCAGCCCCTATCATGGGCACCCTTTTTATGATGGTTTCCTTATCGGTTCCTGTGAGTTTCTCGAGATCATCGTACTGTAAGGTAATTACTGGCATTAGTGATTCGTCCTTTAGATATGGATAACTTAACTCCAAACATACTCAGCTTCAGATTTAATGTTTTTGTTTAAAGAGGTTTTTGAAGAACCCCAGCGTGCCTTTAAGCTATTGAAAGCCTAAAGGCCGGAAACTTGGGAGAATATATATTATGGGCGGAAATACAACCTGGAAGAAAATAACTGAATGAGGGAAAACCGAGTAGTGTAATATGAGATTTTCCTTAAAAAGGATCCATACTGTTAAAAGCAGCTAGGGATATAGTACTCAAACCCGTACATACTTTTATAAATAGTTTTCATGGTTTGGTAGGTAAACTATACCTTTACCTACTTTTATAAATAATAAATGTCCTCTTCCCTTAAATCAGGAGGTAGCCGGAAAATGATGATCGCAGGAATTGATGAAGCCGGAAAAGGCCCTGTAATCGGGCCCATGTGCATAGGAGGCGTAAAAATTGAGGAATCCAGAGCCCATATCCTTAAAGTGCTCGGAGTTGCGGATTCCAAGAAACTGACGCCGAAAAAGCGGGAGCAACTTGCAGCTCAGATTAAAAAACACGCAGACGGCTTTTTTATTCTTGAGGTCACTCCTTCACAGATTGACGAACTACGAAAGATCATGACAATGAATGAAATTATGGTGGTCTGTTTTTCAAAAGTTCTTGAACAGCTAAAACCTGATCTCGTATTTGCAGATGCTGCTGACATCAAAGCCGAACGTTTTGCAGAAAACCTTCGCAGGCAGTATGCAAAAACCAGCCCTGACCACGCAAAGAAAATAGAGATAATCTCCATGCATCAGGCAGATGCAATTTATCCCACGGTTTCGGCAGCTTCTATTATTGCAAAGGTGCACAGGGATGAGCTGATAGAAGAACTCAAGAAAGAATGGGATGTGGATTTCGGCAGCGGTTACCCATCAGACCCGAAGACAAAAGAATTCCTACTGAAATGGGGAAAAGAGCATTCTGGGGAATTTCCCAATATTGTCAGACATTCTTGGCAGACTGTAGAAAATATCAGGGAAGAGTTGAAAAAGGACGAATCGAAGTAATTAATCCTGAGACTGCAAAAAAGCTGGAAAAAAAAGATTACTGAAAATACATTTTAAAAAATATCTTCAAATTAAAAACCTTAAAAGATCCTTTGTAAAGGTCTTAAAAATAAAAATCATTCTAAAAAATAAAGATTTTAAAAGGGAAAATCTATTTTAAAATCTTACTGGTAATAATTTACCTGTATCTTCGTTCAATCATTTGTTTTCATTCGTTCGCTTGTAACACATTCAGGTACTATTGTTGCCACTCGCTTTTCACTGGGTGCCGCCTGAGGAAATATTATTTGCGAGAGGCAAGTAATCTATGCTTCCAGTTGTCTGGTTGACAATGTAAGGCGTGTCTCCTATACCGTTTCCATCAGCATCTGTTCCGTTATAGTCTTCCCACAGATTGCCTGCTGAACTGGTATTCCAGGTATTCTTTCCTTCGTCCTCGGCGTTCAGGAAGTTGAAGAACTTATTCAGGTAAATCATGTTTCCAGATGATCCTTTAAGATATATCCCAACACCATTCATGTACAGGCTATTATTAAACAGGGTATTGGATTCCGACATCTCAGTGAGGATTAGTCCATTATTGTTTCTTGAGACCAAGTTGTGTTCAAGCATGTTCATTCTTGACGTGGCCAGGACAATCCCTATTTCATTTGAATCTACGGTATTATTCAGGAAGGTATTGTTAGTAGAATTGTCCATCCGTATTCCCTCGCTGTTTGTCGTTACCATGTTGTTTAACAGCCGATTTTCGTTAGATCTGGACAGGGAAATTCCATCATTTCCAAGGCCTATTATGTTGTTGTCAAGGAGATTACGCTGAGAATTATTGAGGGCAATACCAGCATCATTCAACATTAGGGTATTGTTACTTAACAAACAATTCTGTACGCCGTCAAGGTAAAGCCCGACCTCCTGATATCCATCAATTCCTGAAGGTCCTCCTACGATATGGAAACCACTTATTGTCACATTACTTGAGCTGATCCCGAAGACATCATTTGTCGGAACTGCGCCTATCACATAAGTACGGTTAACCCGGTCACCAGAAAGCTCGCTTGAGATAATTGTAAGTTCTTTATTCACGTTTACATTTTCCCTGTATACACCAGGGCTTACAAGGATTGTGTCTCCATTCTGTGCATTATTGACAGCTTCCTGAATGGAACTATAGTTTTCTCCTCCATTAATGCCTACGGTAAAAACTGCAGCATTAGCTTGAGTAGCTGTTGCCCCAAGCACAAGCAGGAAAACTATGCAAACATTTTGAATTAATTTTCCTTTCATAACCAAATACTCCCCTTAATTTTAAGCTATATAGATAGAAAGACAAGTATTGTTTTTTTAATAACTCGTATGAATAATAATCTGAGATGATAAAAAGATTTTGAAATATATATTCTGAAAAATGAGCCTGAACTTATCTTTATCTGTATTTTCGATAAATCCTCCTTCAATCGGAAATCATGTACTTTACCAGACGCCTAAGGCTTGGAGCTGCATTAAATTATCTTAGAAAAAAAGAAAGGTTATAGAAAGAAAACCGAGATAGATAAAAATGATTAATATAAGATTGTGAGGGACAAACGCATAAAACTCAGGAAAGGGTGTCATTAAAGCAAATTAATTTAAAATAAAACAAATTAAAGGAAAATTAAACTATATTAAAATAAAATAAAAATTAAAGAGGTAAAATGAGTTAGGAAATATAAAACTAAAGAATAAAAGCGGACTAATCAGAAGTTCTCAGTAATATAGTCCGCCATGGACTCGAAAACCTTCACCCCGTCATCTGAGCCCAGGATCGATTCCGAGGCTCTTTCAGGATGAGGCATGAGACCAAATATATTTCTTGAAGTATTTATTATTCCTGCAATATTTTCAAGAGAACCGTTAGGGTTCACTGCATCCGTTACTTTCCCATTTTCATCCACATAGCGGAAGACAACCTGCTCATTCTCATCAAGCTCGGCCAAGGTTTTTTCTTCGGCATAGAATTGTCCTTCCATATGGGCAATAGGCATCCTGATAACCTCTCCTTTCCTGAACTTCGAGGTGAAAGGCGTATCAACGGTCTCTACCCTGAGGTTAGTCCAGTGGCACCGGAATTTCGGGTACTCGTTAGTTGTCAGGGCTCCCTCAAGCATCCGGGCCTCAGTGAGAATCTGGAAGCCATTGCAGATTCCAAGCACAGGCTTGCCTTCTGCGGCGAGTTTTTTTACTGAGTTCATTATTGGAGTACGGGCTGCAATAGCTCCTGCCCTGAGGTAGTCGCCGTAGGAGAAGCCTCCAGGAACAACGACTCCGTCAAAACCTGTCAGATCTTCCTGCTTGTACCAGACAGTTTCGGCATCCACACCTACTACGTCTTTAAGGACATGCAGGACATCCAGGTCGCAGTTTGTGCCTCCGAACTGAAGAATGGCAATTTTCATTTTTTTCCCTCAATTTCCAAAGTTTTGGCTTTTCTGACGTCTCAATCGGTTATCAGCAACAGCTCAATTAAGTTCCTTGAGCTCGATTGTGTAATTGTGGACGATTGGGTTTGCGATAAGTTTCTGGCACATCTCATCAACTTTCTGCTCTGCAATCTCGGCAGATTCGGCTTCTAGCACGATTTCATACAGCTTTGCTGTCTTTACGCTGCTGACTTGGTAGCCAAGTTGTCCGAGAGCCCTTTTTGCAGTGGTGCCTTCAGGGTCAAGCATACCTGCTTTCTGTTCAATTCTAACTGTTGCCTGGTACTGCATTTTTATAAGCCTCAATTTTAAATTTTGAAATTAACCTATATCCCCATTTTTCGGGATCCTAATGCGGGATTAAATAAGATTTAAAGGTAAATAATTATCAGTATGTACCATAATAATCATAAGGCATCTGGTTGTTCTAACATACCTTTTATTTATTTTTGGGCGTTAGCTAGTTTTTAACTCGCCTTTCCATCACCGATTTCAAGGGAAATAAGGATAAAAGCTATTTAATCTTATGGGTCTTTATTTGCTTGAATGTAGGAGGATGGCTGGGTATCAGAGATGAGTCTTGGATTAAGATGTGAATGTTCATAATTTTCTAAATTTCATTAAAATGTTTATTTTCTGGTCTTTTGCTCTAAATTACTGTTTAAAATGGTTATCTTTAAGGGACAATATGCTCAGAGTGATCTGTTTAATTATTCTGAAAGTGGAAGCGCTGAATCGTATGAAGAAAGGCAGAAGAAAAATAAGTTATAATTTAGCTATAGAATCTCTTATTGATTATCTCTATATTTAGTATGTATAGTTTTTAGTATGTGTAGTTTTGAAAAACAAAAGATTGAGGATAAAACAGAAATAAGGGATTGAGGACAAAACTAGAAATAAAGGGATTGAGGATAAAACTAGAAATAAGAGATTGGGAACAAAATCAAAAAGCAATTGGGAACAAAAAATACTTGGGAAATCGAAATTTCCCATGCTACTTATTATTCAGACTTAATTTATCATCTGATTTATTTTGTTGTAAAAATCTATTATAACATTTGTTGCCTCATTATCCATGTTCAGCTGGAAAGTTCGGATTTGCCTTCCCAGGGGTTTTTCTTGAACAATGCCTGACAATACCAAAGGTTCGATAACCCTTGATACACTGGAGTGGGATAATCCAGTCTCTTCAGCTATCCCTGAAAGATATGTCGGCTCGTTTCGGTTATCAATCAAGTTTTTAAGGACTGTCATCTGTGCGGTTTTTCCAAATATTTTTTCCATTGAATCCATTGATATCATCTCAGAGGTGGCTATTCTCTATAAGCGATTTCCAGTTCCAATAACAGCCGACGGTTAATAAACTTATCTTATTATGTCTATATAGTTTATGTAAATTCAATCTATTAATTTCGATTGTAACTTAACTGATAAACTCAAGTAACGACCTGTGGAAAAAATATTAGTCGCCAATGATTAAAAAAATTAATTTAGAGTGTTTTCCTCTTTAATTTTTCATAAAGAAGGCTAATGATATTGTTTTACTCAAGCTGGATAGTTACTCCATTTTTTATTACTCTTAAGTCTGCAGTCCTTACTATTCTGAGTTCAATATGCTCTCATGATATGGAAAAATGATAAATAGAGATAGAGCGCCTGTATACACTGAACAGAAAGAAAAAAGGAGTAAACATGTGCGGAATAGCAGGAGCAGCCGGCACTCCTGACACGAGTGAAGATATAAAAAGAATGCTTGCAGCCCTTGGGCATAGGGGACCTGATGCTTGCGGAACCTATCAGGCCGAAGGACTGAGTATAGGAAATACCCTGCTTAAAATCACAGGCGATATGCCCCAGCCTCTGGTTGGAAAAGGGGCGCTAATACTCAATGGAGAAATCTTCAATTTCAGGGAACTTGCGGTTGAGCAGGGGATAAAAACCAATTCTGACACTGAAGTGCTTTTTTCCCTCATCGAAGCGAAAATTAAGAACGGAGAATCCCCAATAAATGCGGTCTTTTCCACGCTTTCCAGAGTAAATGGAGATTACGCTCTTGCCTATGCTTTAGATAAAGAGATTATACTGGCCAGAGATCCTGTAGGAGTCAAACCTCTTTTCTATTCCCTGGATAATGAAGTAGAAAAACCGAAAATCAATTTTGCCTCCGAAAAAAAGGCTTTTTCCGGCCAGATAAGCTGTATAAAGCCCTTTCGGCCTGGTAGAGTCATGACTTTCAATATCCTAAACGGAAGGCTTGAAGAAAAATCCCTTAACATTGAACCTCCTGAAGAAAGAATCTCGGAAGAGCATGAAGCCGCCTCCTACCTGAAGGCGGCACTTGAAAAAGCTGTGGAGATCAGGCTTACAAACAATTCAGGAATTGCGTTTTCCGGAGGCATTGACAGTACTTTTTTAGCGGCCCTTGCAAAAAGTATTGATGCTTCGATTTCCCTTTATGCCGTCGGGCTTCAGAATTCCCATGATCTTGTTCAGGCTCAATATGCTGCTGAAGCTGCTGACATGAAGGATTCCCTCAAGACTCGCATAATTTATCCCGAAGAAATCGAAGCCGCAATTCCGGATGTAATCTATTCGACAGAATCAACGGACCCTATGAAAATTGCAATTGGACTTCCTCTGTACTTTGTTGCGAAGACTGCAAAAGAAGACGGAAAAAGAGTCCTTCTTACTGGTCAGGGCGCAGACGAACTCTTTGCTGGTTACAGCAGGCATGAGGGCTTCTTTGAGCAGGGGCCTGAGGTGCTTGACAGGGAGATCTGCTCAGACATCAAAAATATTTCAGCTGTTAACCTTGAAAGGGACGATATGGTTACCATGGCCAATTCTGTGGAACTTAGGGTGCCTTTCCTGGATAAGGAAGTAATAAGAACAGGGCTTGCAATCTGCCCTGAACTTAAAGTCCTTAAAAGAGACGGCCTCTATATAAGAAAGTATATTCTTAGAAAAGCCGCAGATGGTCTGCTTCCTTCGGAACTTCTCTGGAAAGAAAAGAAAGCAATCCAGTATGGGACAGGGGTTCAAAAAGTGCTCGACAGGCTTGCCCGCGACGCAGGTTTTTCAAAACGGGAAGGAAACCATATAGAGAAATATCTCAAACAGGTCGCTGCAGACCACGGGTTCGATTTCATAATTGGATAAGGAATAATTCCTTACCTTATAGTAGTCAGGTAATTAATCCTCTACTTTATGGTCAGGAAATCAATTCTTTACTTTAGTCAGGAAATCAATTCTTTACTTTAGTCAGGAAATCAATTCTTTACTTTATTCAGGGAATTAATTCTTTACTTTATGTTAGATTAATTCATTTCTTAACTCTTTTCAAATGAAATGACTTTAAACAATACTCTTTTAGGAATAATGGGATGAAGCCAGGGATAAATGAATAAGTATAAACAGCTTGATGGCTATATCCCTGCTTAAGAAATTATTATAATTAGTCTGAATTAACAATTAATCTGAATCATTTACAGATCTAAAATAGTTGATCTTAATCAATGTTCAGGGGGAATCCTCATAAAAATAGCAATTACCGGAAAAGGCGGCGTTGGAAAAACAACTCTCTCAGGCACTCTAGCCAGATTACTTGCAAGGGATGGATACGAGGTACTGGCAATAGATGCAGATCCGGATATGAATCTGGCATCTTCACTTGGAGTAGAAAATCCCCCAAAGCCCCTGACAGATTTCAAAGACCTAATTCAGGAAAGGGCAGGTGCCGAAGGCGGAGCTTTCATCTACAACCCCAAAGTAGATGACATTGCAAGTAAATATGGAGTAATAGGGCCCGATGGAGTCAGAATGCTTGTTATGGGCACTGTTGACCGCGGCGGAAGCGGGTGCATGTGTCCTGCCTCAGCTTTTCTGAGGGCTCTTCTCAGGCACCTTATGTTAAGGGAAAAGAGTGCAGTGATTCTTGATATGGAAGCAGGGATTGAACATCTCGGAAGAGGCACTACAAGGGGAATGGACCTCATGATAGTGGTAGTTGAGCCAGGGGCAAGATCGCTTGAAACGGCTGAGAGAATAAAAAAGCTTTCTTCCGAAATAGGGATAAAACACCTTGCTGCCGTAATTAATAAAGGAGGCTCGGGAAAAGTCAACGATAAGCTTGAAGAGCTGGGCATACAAGTGCTTGGAGAGATTCCCTTTGACCCTAAGTTAATGCAGGCTGACCTGGAAAAACGAGCTCCGATTGAGGTAGGCGGCGAAGCTGTTGACGCCATAATAAAAATAAAGGAAAAGCTTACGCAAGTCGTTGAGGAAATCAGGATAGAAGAAGAAGCTAGCAAAGCAAGTAAAAATTAAAGGCCGATTTTCGGCCTTATATTTCTCAGAATTTTTCGATTTTTTGATACTACTTCCTCACTTTTACTGATCCCTGCGATTCTTTGATCTGTGTTGCAACTTGTTTCTAATTATAAATTCCTTTCTAATCTTTATGATTTCTTATTCAGTTGAATCCGCTGTCCGGAGAGTCCTCTAAAGTTCCTTTTTTATAAATAATTTCTAGAAGCCTTAATTTCTTTTCTCTAATAAGGACATCAGTAGGATCGATCTCAAGCGCTTTGTCGTAACACTGCATAGCTTCCCCATATCTGCCAAGGCTTTCTAGAGCTGAGCCTTTTTGATATAGTGAGAATACATCGTCAGGTTTTACTTTCAGGACTTCGTCGTAAGAATCTATCGACTTTTCAAACTCCTTTAAATTATTGAAGGCAAAACCCTTGAGGCACCTTATACCCAGGTTTTCAGGATCAATTTCAAGAGCCTTGTCATAGCAGGCAAGAGCTTCTGTTGATTTTCCCATTCTGTCCAGGGCGAAACCTTTCTGGATCCACGCATCGAGGTATAGAGGGTCCAGAACTAAGGCTTTATCATACAGTCTAAGTTTGTCTTCGTAATTATCAGTCTCGCCAGCCTTCATAAGGAGTTGCCTGAGATCTTCAGGCTCTCCGGTTCTTTCCACCGCTTCCGATTCCTTTTGCTTCGTCTTATCCATCTTCGCACTCACATTTTCCTCTGTCATATCGGAATCCTCGCTTTTCCAGTGAAAGCTCATTCCGTACCCTTCAGGGCTTTACCACACCTGGCCATTTTTACATTACACGCATGGAACCAGAGCTAAAACTGGTATTCTGCATTTTTGTTTTCAATGAGATATACCTTTTCTGATTCGAATTTTACCGAATATAAAGCTGCCCTGTAAAAAGGGGAGTAAATTCGACTCTTAAACTCAAAAAGCGAAGAGAAGAAGTTACTTAGAGGATCTGGCGTTCCGTAGGTGGATTTTCGAAAGGATTTTTACCTTTGTTTCAAGCGCAGGAATAAAGCCAGGTTTCAATTCCAGAGCCCGATTACAATTATCCAGTGCTTCTTCCTGTTTATCCATTTTCGAGAGGACGAATCCCCTGGCTGCCAAGAGGCGAGGCTCTGTAGGGGCAAGCTGAAGCGCCTTATCGTAAATTTTCAGGGCTTCCTCATACCTGCTCAGGCTGGAAAGCAGGCTGCCGGTCGAGATCAGGGCTTCAAGGTAATCGGGCCTGATTCGAAGGGAGAAACTGTAAGCTTCAAAGGCTTCTTCTTCTCGGCCCAGGGCTGAAAGGATAGAGCCTTTTCCTGCCCAGGCTTCAGCATATTCAGGATATCTCCTAAGAATTTTATCGTAGGTCTCGAGGGCTTCTTCAAACCTGCCAAGCCTTGCAAGCACAACTCCTTTGTTGTCCCAGGCAATTTCAAAAGCCGGTTCAAGCTCAATTGTCCTGTCATAAGCCGCAAGTGCTTCTTCAAGCAGGCCCAGCTCCACGAGAATAACACCCCGGTTATACCAGACTCTGTGATCATCAGGAATGATTTTTAGAATCTTTCCAGTAAGCTGCAGGGCAGTTTCAAACCGCCTAGCCTTATACATGAGTACGGCTTTCTGAAAGAGGGCTGTGGCGTCCTGAGGATCCTTTTCAAGCCGCTCGGCGCAGGCCTGAAGTTCTTCAAAAAAGGGCAGGGAGGCATAAAGGTCTCTTACAGCCAGAAAAAGAGGCAGGATTTTATAGTTTTTCCCGTGAAAGATAAGTTTTTTTGCGTTCGTATTATATAGAAAAGAGGCCGATTTTCCTTGATCGGCATCTTCTCCCATTGAACCTTGCTTCTTTTTGTTCCTCAAGGTTTTTTCTATTTCTCGAGCCTTTTCGTTTTCTCCAGCTTTTTTTATTCCCTCATTATTCTCTATTCCTTCAGTTTTTTTTACTTCTGCCACTTTATCTTTTTCTATTCCTTTAATCACGGCTTTCAGCTCGGAAAAAGCTGCTGGAGAAAGAGGAGAATTGTTCGAGACTGAGAATACGGATCTGAGATGTTTCTCAAGTTTTCTATCGTTATTGTGCCATAAGACCATTGAAACGCCCTGGCACTCGTTGAGGAATTTTTCCAGGCAGAGCCTCTGGGATGCCTGACTCTCGGAATGCTCAAGCGCGGAAAAGGCTGAAATTGCTGCCCTGCAGTGTTCCCTAAGTTCGTTCAGGGAAATGTTTGCTCTGGAAGAATAAGCTTCCGTTTTAAACCCTCCTCAGCTTTGTTCATGTGCGGTCGGAAAAAGAGTCGCACAGCGAGTATTTATTATGTGGCAAAAGCTTGCCTTTTATCGCAACTACGAGCTTTACGGCTGACCCGGCCGGGGATTTCGTGCCTGGCTTCGGTTCCTGCCTGAGGATTTCTCCTGCCATAACTCCTATTGGGAGAATTCCTTTTTGCTCGACGATCTCTCCTGCGGTAAGCCCGGCTTCTTCCAGAATTTTAATAGCTTTTTCAAGGGGCTGTCTTACAACATTCGGAACCTCTACGTTTCCTGTGATTGTTCTTGGCCCTGCCCTGGTTTCTGGCCCCTCAGTACCTGCTTTTCCTTCCAGCACTTCTTCGAGTAGGTCGATTGCCCCGCTAATGCGAAGGAGGGTCTCGTTTAGGCTCTTTTTCCGATCTTCAAGCTCTGCAAGCTTTAACTCAATGTCTTTGAGGATTTTCTGCCCTGATTCATATTCTGCCCTGAGCTCAGTTAAACGCTGTTCAAGTTTTACTTCCATATCCTGCAACCCCGGTTGATAACTTTCATTTATTCGGATTTTTCACTTTACTTGGGTCTATCTATTAATCCGGACTTGGTCTTCAATTTAGATTCAAACCAGTCATTATCTACTACTTCACATTATTTCTATCTTTATTGCATTGGCTTTACTTTTTGATTTCGTGACCTGACATTACTTTTTGACTTTGACCTAGCTTAACTCTTTTCCTTTGTAACCTGATTTTATATTTTCGACTTTATCTATCATTATCCAACTTTTTGTTTTCTTCTTATATCAGGTGCTTTTTTGCTTTCTGTACATTTCCAGCCCAATACATTTTAAGTTTTATATTTTTACATGTCATCGTATTGAAAAAATAAAATTTTTGGAACACAAAAAAATTCTCTAAATACAAGCTAAATTTCAAAAAGTGTTTTTTACAAGAAATATAGAATCACAGGCAGTAAAATGACTCCCATTGCATGAGATTTCCTGACATTCATAAAGGAGGCTAACATGCCTATAGGAGTCGAAATTACAAAAATGAAAAAACCGAAAAACCCTGTAAAGAGGTAAACCATTACTGCAAGCCCAATAAGGACACCTGCACAGAGCTTACTATAATCAACTTTCTTTAGAAAGAGATGGGCATTGTTTCCTATCCAGACCGTGGAAAAGTAGGAAAACAGGGCCGTTAATACGATAGAAGCAAAAAAGAGCAATAATACAGGTATATCAAGCTTATTTGTTCCTAGCATATCTTCTATGGCGACCATTGCCCCGCTTCGAGTCCTTCCAATCACCACAAAGGCGACCAGACCGAAAATTGCGTTCGAGGTGTTTACTCCGGAATTTGAAATTATGAATTCTTTTGAACTTTCAAGCGTTGCAGGATTACTGGCATAAGGGTCCGAATATAGAGAGGTTTTTAACCTTCCAAGCTCAGGTTCGGAGTTTTTTTTCTTAAGATGAATTCTGTCAAAATCGACTTTTGCAACAAGACCCGTAAGGAGTGCCGCAATTGCAGAAGAGAGACCTGGCAGCCATGCTACAAGCGAGCCTGCTGCGCTGCCTGTAAGGATCCCTCTTAGAATTCTTTTTCGAGAAAGCTTGAGTGCTGATACGGATTCTTCGGGAATTTTCGAGCTTGTGAGAAGGCTTATAATTAGCTGGGAAGCTCCGAAAAGCCCGCTCAGCAGGGGCAGGAGTATGGAAGGCTCTCCAAAATTAACAACCGGAACCATAAGCGATTCCCTGGCAAAAGCAAAAAGCCCGAGTACGCCTGTAATCAAAAACAAAATCAGGGCAAAAATTTTGTACTTATATTTTGCAAATGGTCTTTTCTCCTTTGAATCTTCAACATTTTCACCTTTTTCACTTGCAAGCATCAGAAAGACGATACAAATAAGAATCAATGCCATATGCGCTTCAATATAAGGATAAACAGCCTTAAAGAAAAGAGAAAATGGTAGCACGAATATCAGGGAAGCAACTACCGAGCCTGCGCTTCCTAGTGCTGAAAGCCGGACTGCCTCAGCTCCTGCTCCGTCAAGAAGAAGTCTGTGCCCTGGCAGGACCATTAGCGCTGTGTCTCCGTCTGGGGCCCCTAAAAATATAGAGGGGATTGTATCATGAAAAGTTTGAGAGACAGCATTGGAGAGAATAATCGCAGATATGTAAAAAGGTGAAAGCCCTTTCTCAGCAAGAAAAGGCGCAAGGGCTACAAGTGCAAGCGCAAAATTATTGTTGTGTATCCCAGGTAGGAGCCCGGAAATTATACCAAGCAGATAACCTCCTAGAACTGAAAAGAAAAGCAAGAGTAAAGAGATATCTTCCACTTGACCATCCCTCAGGATCTTTTTCTTTAAAACTTATCTAAAGCCTAAGGATCTATACACAGTAGTTACAATTATCACTATTTATAGATATTTTAAATCTCATGTATAAGAGATTAATTTTTATTCAAGATTGGCATTAGAAAAGATAGAGAGAAAACTACATATCAGAAAATAATAAATCTACTTGGAATCAGAAAATGTAACATGTTAATTCAAAAATTTATAATATATATATCTTGTGCTCAGAACCGGGTTATTTTTCATAGAGATTGGCGGAAGGAGATAATTTAAGTCTGTGTGTAATGATAAGCCGCTTAAAAATTTTGGGCATTCTTTATTACATCAAAGAAAATAAAAAATCATTTCCACTTATGTTTTATATGTGATTGATATTCTATTAAATGCAGTTCTAAATGCTAATATTGAATGGGGTTCATGAGTAGCATTTAGCGAAAACGTAGAGCAAGGGAAATGAGGTTCGCCATTCCTCAACCCTGCCCTCCACAAATACGAAATCCCACTCGAACAGAATGTATTGAGGTTTTTGCCATTCCTCAATCTTCAGTTCGGAAGAGGTTTCAAGAAGGGAACGGAAATGAGGTTCGCCATTCCTCACTCCATGTTCCAGGAATATCAGAAGCAAAAAAGAAGTGAGAGGCAAATCCCTCTCTTAACTATTTTTACCTCTCACTTCAATTCTCTTCTTATTGCAATCCTTCATTTGATTTCTATCGAATATTTTTGGGTCTGCCCTTAACTTCTATAGGATATTTTTGAATCTGCCTTTAACTTCTAGCCTACCCCCTTTTCTGATCATTTATTCCTCAGCCGCTCCCTCTTCTAGGCTGATCTTGTTTTTTGTCACTTCCTCTTCCCGGCAGTTCTTGTTTTTTGTCACTTCCTCTATCAGGTTTTTCTTCTTCAGCTTCTCTTGACTGGTCCGACCTTCCATCACTTCCTCTCTCTGGTTGTTCTTTCTCGCTTTCTTCTGATGTTTCCTGCCTTTCAGCACTTCCTCTTCGAGGCTGGTTCTGTTCAATTTCTACTGATTGCTCTCGTTTTCCATCACTCCCCCTTCGAGGTTGTTCTTCTCCTTCTTCTTTGTCACTCCCTCTTTCAGGAATATCCTGATTCATTTAATGCCTCTTTTTCTTTGTTTTACTTTTCTCTATTTTTTCTCTGCTTCACTTTTATTTTTTTCAGTATAAGGGGGAAATGAAAATCCCTTTATTGGTTCGAAAATTGATCAGTAAAAGCGTGTAGATCCTCTTACTGAAAATTTTCCCCGGATTACAATAATCCTGATAAGTGAAAAGAAAGAAACCTTTAACCTAGGCTTATCCGAATTGTGCCCTATTTTTATTGAATAATCTTATTATTAAATCTCCTTGCTGCCTAAATAATATGTAATTATTTACATAATAATTAACTTTTATTTACTGACATGGATAATACATCCGGAAACAGAGATTCTAAACAATGCTCGTATCCTGAAAGGACAAACAGAAAATAAAAAGAAAATAAAAAGAAAATAAAAAGAAAATAAAAAGAAAATAAAAAGAAAATAAAA
>ENA-UOOE01001304-UOOE01001304.1-fermentation-metagenome-genome-assembly--contig:-NODE-1304-length-21401-cov-3.767310_pt1 | contig 21401 bp, 21 predicted proteins | sample MGYA00245776_ERZ724021 | MGnify/ENA primary metagenome ERZ724021 (study PRJEB28704, sample SAMN03018321) | fermentation metagenome | biome: anthropogenic terrestrial biome; feature: soil; material... | reverse complement strand
TGCCAGTTCCGCCACTTCGGCAAATTTCTCGTTTCTCAATCGCCTGCTGTTTCTTAACGACATAGTCTATTATATATTAAGAATTATTATATGTCAACATTTTTTTTATAATTTATAAAAAGAGGCTTTTAGCCTCTTATTATCTAATATGTTGAACTTTTTCTATAACCACGATTTCTTGAATCTTGGTGTTTTTTTATATCCTGAAGCCTTTCCTCACTTTCTTTCAAAAACTTAACCATTCTGTCTTCAAAATCCTTTGGTGGCTGTTTTTCTTTTTCCTTACCCCAATCAATTTCAATAGGTCTTATTGTCTTTTTTTGAGGTGTTGCCTGTTTGATTGATAGACTTATTTTTCCGCTTTCATCAACGGATATTACTTTTACCCTTACTTTGTCCTTTTCCTTTAGAAAATTTCTTATGTCCTTTACATAGCTATCTGATACTTCAGATATATGTACAAGACCTGTTTTCCCTTCAACTTCAACAAAAGCACCAAAATTCGTAATATTCACCACTGTACCTTCTAGTATGTTTCCAGCTTTTAAGGTCATATTAAAAAAATTCCTCCTTAAAAATGTATATTAATATTAAAATAATAAACCTTTTTTAATTACTGTTTACCACAGGACTCTCTCCCGGCTTTATTAATTTTAATTTCTCTCTAGCTAGTTTTTCTATATATGCGTCAGATTTAGACATATTGACTTCATCCTGTAGTTTTCTGTTCTTTACCTTTAAACTTTCCATCTCAATATTTTTTTCATTTATCTGAGCTTTTATTTTATTCATTGTAATTTGTTGATCTACAAACACGTAACATACATAAAAGATCAGTATAAGAAAAATCACCTTTTTAAAATTCAATATCTTTTTCATATGATAAAAACAATTCCTTTCATGAATGTATTTTATCCTTTAGTTATATTCTAATGTGATTTCCAACTTTGTTCAAGTGATTTTTAAAATTTTAATTTACTTTTTTCTTCTAATTTTATATATTATAACTTCAATAGGGAAAATTAGATTATTTTTGAGTATTCTTAGAAACTTTCCAAGGCTTTTTAAAAAACCATATTGTATAGCTATAAAAAAGTCGCTTATTAATTTCATGTATAAGTATATACCTATTGCAATAAATAAATATACATAAAACCCCACATAAGCATAATTAGTATAGAGTAAAAACACAAATACTAATATACCTGTTAATATCCAAAATAATGTATCCTCAATAAATGTTATAACCCTATTAGGGTTTTCCAATCCCCTTATTATTCTGTATATATCAAATAAAACCCCAGTTATCATTCCAGATGCTAAGCTAAATACTAATAACTTTACCTGATGGTTTATAGAAATAATCATAATTACACCTATTTAAATAACTTTGATAATAGTTTTTCTTTTTCTTTTTTATTTTCCTTATTTATATACACGCAAGAGTTTATCATACCATTTATTATTGCTTCACCATTTTGGACATCTAATTTATTCATTTTTAATTCTTCTCCCTTAATATGTAAAGTTCCTAAATTTGTGTTTAATACTATCTGATCCTCATTAAAACTAACTACCTCTACGATTCCATTTAATAAAAGTCTTTTCCTATTTTCCATGGTTAAAGTGCTTTTTTCCTCTATTTTAATCTCCCTTTTCTCCATAAATATCCACCCCCAACCTTATAGTATTATATGCTTTATATTTCTTATATAGTACAAACGCAAAAAGTGCTCCGCACTTTTTAGTTGGCAGTTGATAGATGACAATTGACAGTTAAGGATAATTTTCCTCCATTTTATTACGGAAAATTTAAAATTTAATAAGTTCTTTAAATAACACGCTCTGCGTGACCCATAGGGATTGATAAATTAACTTTTATATTAATTTTAAGTAAATAATATAGATGGACTCCATAAAAAACTAGTCGGTAGACTGAAAATTGTCTCAAACTTTGATTTTAGCATATCCAATATATAAAAAATAATAGAGTTATCTATGTTTATTCTTTATTCTCTATTATTTAAAAGCCTCCTTAACTGTCCACTGTCAATTGTCAATTGTCAACTAAAAAAGGTAGACTGAAGATAATAAATCTTCAGTCTACCTTTTTTATTCAACGTCTTCTACTCCAGAAATTATTTCATACATATCTTTAGCATTCTCTTTAATTACATGTTCTGATATATTAATTATTTTTGCTTTTAATGATCTTTCTGCATATTTAATTTCTATAATATCATTTTCTTTTACTTCTGTGCCTGGTTTAGCTACCTTGTCATTTATAAGTACACGTCCACTTTCGCAGGCTTCCTTTGCTATAGTCCTTCTCTTTATTATTCTTGATACCTTTAAGTACTTATCCAATCTCATAATATTAGCCTCCTAAAACACAAAAAACCCAGATTTACACCTAGGTTTCTTGAAAGAATACGAAAGATATTCTTATTTGTTAACTTTATCTTTAAATTCTTTACCAGGTTTAAATACTGGAACTGTTGATTCTGGAATAGTTATTTCTTCTTTAGTCTTTGGATTTCTTCCTATTCTTGCTGCTCTGTTTCTAGTTTCAAAAGTTCCAAATCCAACTAGCTGAATTTTTTCTCCTTTTTCAAGTGTTTCTTCGACACTCTCTATAAATGCCTTTAAAGCTAATTCAGCATCCTTCTTTGTTAGTTTTGATTTTTCTGCCATACTTGTAATTAATTCTGATTTGTTCACCTTCGTTTACCTCCTTAATATTGAGTATGCTCTAAAATAGCTTATTTGCTATAGAATAGCATATTCTTCACCGATTTTAAAATTCCTTCTTTTTAATTATAAATTTTAATAAAGAAATTTATTTATTTTTTTTCGCTTTTTCCCACAATTGATCCATTTCTTCAAGAGTCATGTTTTCCATTTTAACTCCTATATTTTCAGCGGATCTTTCTATGTATTCAAAGCGATAAATAAATTTATCTATAGTATAATTTAATGCATATTCGGGGTCTATGTCAAGGAATCTTGCTACATTTACTACTGCAAATATTAAATCTCCAACTTCTTCTAATATTTTTTCCCTATTATTATTTTTATATACATCTTTTACCTCATAAAATTCCTCTAATACTTTATCTAGGGCATCCTCTACTCTATTCCAATCAAATCCAACTTTGGCAGCCTTCTTTTGTATTTTCTCTGCCCTTATTAAAGAAGGCAGTGTTTTAGCCACATGCTTCAATTCCTCTGTATGAGAATTATATCCTTTTTCCTTACTTTTTATTTTATCCCAGTTATCTAAAACTTCATCAGAAGAGCTAATTTTAACTTCACCAAATACATGTGGATGCCTTTCTACCATTTTATCACAAATTCCCTTAATTACATCATTTATATTAAAAAATCCTTCCTCTTTTCCAATTTGAGCATGAAATACTATTTGGAATAATACGTCTCCCAATTCCTCTATTAACATATCATCGTTTTTTTCTTCGATGGCTTCCAAAACTTCATAACTTTCTTCTATAAGATATTTCTTTAGTGAATCATGATCCTGTTCTCTATCCCAAGGGCATCCATCCTCTCCTCTTAATCTTTCCATTATACTTAATAAATCGTAGAAGTCCTTAGTATTATTTAGCTTTTTCGGTATAAATATTGAAGTTAAGTAATCTATATCTGGCTGCCTGTCTAATTCATATAACTTTATTTTTCTTACGCTTTCTAATCCTTCTATACCTGCAGCTCTTACAAAATATATTTCTTCTTCATCTCCATAGTACTCTAGAAGAGCTAATTTAACCTCTGAGGCTATAAACCCATTGTACACCTGGGTTACTATGGTTCCTAATCTTTTATCTAATATTTGATTTTTTATATCAAAGGCATCAATTATTTTAATACCCTCTATAGGATCAATTCTTAAACTCTCAATCATAGCATCTACAAAGCTTACTGCAGGAAAAATCTTTAATTCTATAGAATTCTCCTTACAAAGCCTTATTAGATTGTTCACAGATTTTTCAGCCACTAATGGATGTCCTGGAACAGCATATACAACATCACCTGATTCTTTATATTCTTTTATTATGTCATTAGCAATAGAATCATAAACTTCATCAAAATTATCCATACTGTCGTATTTTTTATCAAAGGTTTCATATTCTATGTTAAATTCTTTTAAATATTCTACTGTAGGATGTTTTTCTGTTCTTAAATAAACTTTCTTAGTGGTTTTTAAGACCTCTATAGTACCTAAAGTAAGTGCTTCTTTAGAACCAGGTCCTAGGCCTACAACTTTTATCATCTTATACCTCTCCTTTTGTATTTTGAAAATTTGCTTTTAAAATAATCATAACTAAATATCCCCATTACTATAATTAGTATACTATATATTAATATACCAGAAAATACTGCTGCTAAACATGCTATTGTATTACTTAAAGTATAATTATAAGTATAGGTGAAAATAAATAGAACTCCTATTATCATTATAACCCCGGCATATAGCGGTTTTATTAGTATATTGTAATAATTTATAGATACACTAAGGGTTTTTCTCAAATCCTTCATATTAAGCACAGCTGATATAAAATATCCTATTATAGAACCTATCACTGCCCCATATATATTTATACTAGGTATTGGCACAAGAATAATAGTTAAAATTATTTTTATTATGCACCCTATAACAAGATTTATTACTGGTCTTATATATCTTCCAACTCCCTGTAATATGGCCGTAGAGGCTTGGCAAAGAACTATAAATGGTATAGAAATAGATAAATACTTTAAAATTTGAAAACCTTCACTATGCCCTGGGAACAACAATCTCATCACTGGTAATGCAAGAAAAAATAATCCTAAAAATGATGGAATAGCTATAACCATAGAAAATTTAATAGCTAAATGGGTCTTCTCAATTAATTCATATTTTCTATTTAATATATAGCACTCAGCTATTATAGGCACTAGAGAGGCGCATAATGCCATAGAAACAGTTAAAGGAACATTTACAAGCACAAAAGCTTTTCCAGTAAGTTGACCATATAGTATGGTTGCCTCCTTATAATCAAATCCTGCCTGTAAAAGTTTCTGTGGTACTAAAGCTGAATCAATTAAACTCATTATACTTCCTACTGTAGCTCCTAAAGATATAGGAATGGATATATATATTAATCTAGTTAATATTTCTAAGTTATCCCCTACTTTTCTTACATTTATTTCTCTTCTTGTAGATACATATTTTATAAATAAATATATCCCTCCTAATATACCTCCTGCAGCTGCGCCAAAAGCTGCTCCACCTGCTGCATATTCTATCCCTTTAGGTAATAATATAAAAGCTAATCCTATGCCAAAAATCACTCTTCCAATTTGCTCTATAATTTGAGAAACTGCTGTTGGATTCATATTTTGGAGTCCTTGAAAAAAGCCTCTAAAGGCACTCATTATAGAAATAAATACTGGTGCTATTGCAATGCCTATTAAAGAGTAATATGCCTTTTCATCCCATTTAAAGAATCCAATTAATTGTTTTGACAAAGCTAAAATAATACCAGTGAAACCTCCCCCTAGGAGAATCATTAAAAGCATAGATTTTCTAAATACCTGAATAATCCCCTCTTTATCTCCTATAGCCTTTCTTTCAGAAACCAACTTAGAAATAGCCACAGGTATTCCAGAAGCCATAGCTACAAAGAACATATAGAGTGGATAGGACATCTGATAGTACCCTACACCTTCATCGCCTATAAGCATTATTAAGGGCCATCTAAAAAACAGGCCCAAGAACTTAGCAAATACCCCTGATATCCCCAAAATAATAGTACCTTTCATAAGGGATTGTTTTTTCATTCTTAATACCTCCGAAATACTTCTAAATATTATCTATTTGAAATTCGGAAATATTATTACCTTTTATTGAATATTTTTATATATCCATGTCAATAATTTTTTATGAAGCAAAAAATAATTAAATGGCAGACATGCTGCCATTTTCGTATTGGTATATGTTATGCCATTTATTGTTCCATTTGCTTTCCTAAAAAGGATGATGCAGTTTCAGCTAATTTTATCTCTACATCACCAAATTTTTTCCCTTCTTCCTTAGATACTATAATAACAGCTCCAATTGCATCTCCTTCTGCTATTATTGGAGAAATAACTTCAGCTTTATATTTTCCCTCCAATTCTTCATCATCGTAAAGAGGAATAAATTCTGGAACCTCACTAAGATAAACTGTTCTTCTATCTTCTATAACCTTTTCAAGTTCTCCGCTTATTTTCTTATCTAAGTATTCTTTCTTTTGTGCTCCACTGATAGAAATTATACTATCCTTATCACTAATAAGTACCATGTGTCCTATTGTTTGTTGCAAAGATTCAGCATATCCTTTTGAAAATTCGCTTAACTCTCCTATTGGTGAATATTTTTTTAGTATTACTCCGCCTTCTCTATCAGTAAATATTTCTAAAGGATCTCCCTCCCTTATTCTCAAAGTTCTTCTTATTTCCTTTGGAATAACTACTCTTCCTAGATCGTCTATACGTCTAACAATTCCTGTTGCCTTCATAAGTTTTTCCTCCTTAAATAAATATTTGTTTAATACAACTTGTATTAATATTATCTTTCTATTTATGAAATTTTATACACATTTGTAATTTAAAAAAGTCTCGAAATTTAAATTTCGAGACTTTTTGTTTACATAATATTTTTTTCATATTTTTTAGTTTCTATTTTAGCTTCCTTTTTCCATTGATCTAGTTTACTATTAAAAGCAGTCTGCTGTCCCTTCGGTAATAAATCTTTTCTAATCTGCTCTTTTACTGAATCAAAGCTTTTAATTGAAATAGGCTCTTTACTTATTAATTTTATAATATGATATCCATATTCGCTTTTAACTGGTCCAGATATTTGACCTGGGTTTAATTTAACTACTGCATCTACAAAAGGTTTAACAAGCTGACTATACTCAACAGTACCTAAATCCCCTCCGTTGTCTTTTGACCCTGTGTCAGTAGAAACTTCTTTAGCAACCTTACCAAAATCTTCACCCTTATCTAACCTTTCTTTAACCTTTTTTGCCTCATCTTCGGTTTTAACTAATATATGAGCAGCATGAAATTTACTTGGTTTTTCTAAATACTTATATATGTTATCATCATATTCTTTCTTAACCGCCGCGTCATTTACTTTTATATCTTTTACTACTGAATCTCTTACTTTTGATATCATAAGCTGAGTTTTAGAATAGTCTTTAAAACTTTCTTCTGATATTCCTGATGCCTTTAGTTGTTCTACAAACTTGTTCTTGTCCCCGCCAAAATTTTGTTTTATTATGTCATTAATTGTCTTATCTGTTTCTTCATTTATCTTTGCTTCATCAAATAATTTTTGATCCTTACCATGTTGTACTATTACTTTTTCTGATACCATTTGGTCAACAACTTGTTTTTTGAAATCTAATAATTGTGATTTTATATCCTGATTGTTTAAATAATTTTCTCCATACTGCTGTTTAATCTGAGTTATTTGCTCTGCAAGTAGAGGATAAGAATCTAGCTCTCCTCTCGTTATATTTTCATTGTTCACTTTTGCAACTATACTTTTATTTATTGCCTCTGGTGTTTTTTCTATCATAGTACATCCTACTGTTGACATTGCAAATATGCCTACTATAGATACGGTAATTAGTTTTCTTATGTTTTTCACTATTATTCCCCCACTCTATATTTAATCTTTAATAATTATAATAATATTCTTAATTTATTGCAAACCTTTTAGAAGTATATGGCTATGAAAAAAGCTGTCTCTCTATCTAACTCCCACATTCATTCTTCATAAACAAAATAAATTCCTTTAGTTTACCTAATAGATCTTCCTTTTTAATATTATCTAAATTATAGGCTAGTATTGGCTTATCACCAAATTTAAAGCTTACAATTTTATTATATTTTCTTTTTACTCCTACTCTTATATTTTCGTTTAATCTATCCTTACTTTCAAATTGGACTAAAACCTGATTACCTCTTTCTTTTATTTCTTCTATTGCTAGTTCCTTAGCTATACTTCTTATATATGCGATATCCATAAGATTTTGCACCGAGGATGGTATATCTGAAAACCTATCCTCTAATTCTTCCTGAACATCAATAAAATCTTCATATGAGTTTATGGATGCAATCTTTTTATATATTTCTATTTTTTGAGTTTCATCCTTTATGTAGTTTTCAGGGATAAATGCGTCTATCTTTAATTCTACTGTTGTTTCTACAGGTTCCTTATCTATTTCTCCCTTAAGCTTCTTTATTGTATCCTCCAGCATTCTGCAATATAAATCATACCCTACAGAAGCCATATGTCCATGCTGTGAGGAACCCATCATATTTCCAGCCCCTCTTATCTCCAAATCCTTTAACGCTATTTTGAATCCTGAGCCCAATTCGGTAAACTCTTTTATAGCCCTTAATCTTTTTTCCGCTACTTCTGTTAAAATTTTATCTTTCTTATAAGTTAGATAACAATAAGCCATCCTACTGCTTCTTCCAACTCGCCCTCTTAACTGATACAGTTGAGATAATCCCATTTTATCTGCATCATAAATTATCATTGTATTTACATTTTGTATATCCATACCTGTTTCTATAATAGTAGTAGTTACTAAGACATCATACTTATTCTCCATAAAATCTATTATAACGCTTTCTAATTCTCTTTCCTGCATTTGTCCATGCGCTATACCAACTCTAGCCTCAGGCAGAAGCTTAGATATATATGCAGACATTTCCTTTATATTTTCTACTCTATTATACACAAAATATACCTGGCCACCTCTATTTATCTCCCTTAATATAGCATCTCTTATTAGTTGATCATTATACTCTACTACATAAGTCTGAATTGGCTGCCTTTCTTCTGGCGGCGTTTCAATGACGCTTATATCCCTAACACCTACTAAGGACATATGAAGAGTTCTTGGTATAGGAGTAGCACTTAAGGTAAGTACATCTATGTTTTTCTTCAATGATTTTATTTTTTCTTTATGTTTTACTCCAAATCTTTGCTCCTCATCTATAATAAGTAATCCTAAATCTTTGAAATGTATGTCCTTTTGCAATATTCTATGGGTTCCTATCAATATATCTACATTTCCTTCTTTAACCGTTTTAATAGTTTCTTTTTGTTGAGCAGGAGTTCTAAATCTGCTTATCATTTCCACTTTCACAGGGAAATCTGAAAATCTTTGTACCAAATTGTTATAATGTTGTTGAGCTAAAATAGTAGTTGGTACCAAAAAAGCTACTTGCTTTCCATCCATAACAGCTTTAAAAGCAGCTCTTACAGCTACCTCGGTTTTCCCATATCCAACATCTCCACAAAGCAACCTGTCCATAGCCTTATCAGATTCCATATCAGCTTTTATATCGTTTATTGCTGTTATTTGGTCTGGTGTCTCTTCATAGGGGAATTCTTCTTCAAATTGTTTTTGCCATATGGTATCTTTAGTAAACTTAAATCCCTTTAAAGTAGACCTAACTGCATAAAGTTTTACTAAATCTTCAGCTATTTCTTCTATGGATTTTTTAACTTTATTTTTAGCTTTTGTCCATTCCGAGCTTCCTAATTTACTTATCTTAGGTGCATTTCCTTCGCTTCCAATATATTTTTGCACCATATCTAATTGCTCTACAGGCACATAAAGCTTATCATCACCATAATAGCTTAACTCTAAATAATCTTTTTTGTGCCCATCTATTTCTAACTGTTTTATCCCTTTATATACTCCAATACCATGATTTACATGAACTACATAATCACCTATTTTTAATTCTGTAAAGCTTTTAATCTTGCTTAATCCTTTTCCACTTACCTTTTTAAAGGACTTTTTCTTAGCTTCTCCAAAAAATTCTTTATCCGATATAATACATATTTTTAAAGATGGATACTCGTATCCTTTTAGTTGACTTCCAAATGTAATTATTACTTCACCGGGGAGTATATCTTCTATTACATCTTTATATACACTTTCAATTCCCCTGTCCCTCAAGGTATTAACAAGTCTTTCACCCCTAGGTCTTGTACCAGAAAGTATTATAGTTTTATACCCTTGTGATTTTTTTTGCTTTATGTCCTCAATCAACAGCTCTAATTGTCCATGGTAATTATTTAAGGTTATTTCTGAAAAATTTACTATGGACTGAGGCTGCAATATTTTTACTGACTTAGCTATTGAGCTTAATGTTATTAGTTTACTTTCTTCTAAAGCATTTAATATTCTATCTTTAGATGTAAGCAATTCCGCTTGTTTAGGCAATACATCGCCTCTTTGGAGAAAGCTTTTATAATTTTCTTCAAATTCAAGATAAACACTATTTAGTTTTCCTTCACATCTTTGTACATCATCTACAACTATAAACCATTCTTTAAAATAATCCAAAAATAAAGATGGATTATCATAAAAATAAGGCAGATAGCTGTCAATAGTTTCAAAATTCCAATTTTCTTTTAAGTTCTCTAGATTTTTATTTACTGTAGATTGTAATTTATCATAGGCATCTTTATTGTTTTCGCTTTTAAGATTATTGAGAACTGATTTTAAATCCTTTTCAATATTTTTATGTGCCTTTTCTATATTTCCCTTATTAAGTATAATTTCCTTGGCAGGAAATATTTCTATATGTTTTACTTTATCAATACTTCTTTGGGATTCCGGGTTAAAACTTCTTATAGAGTCTATTTCATCGCCAAAAAGTTCTACTCTATACGGTTCCATAGATATGGGAGGATAAATATCTAGAATTCCTCCTCTTATAGAAAACTGCCCCTTATTGTCCACCAAGTCTACTCTTTCATAACCACTTTGTATAAGTTTTTCTCCTAAATCCTTATAGTCTAGTATATCCCCAACAGAAAACCTAAAAGAGTATTCCTTATATAATTCAATAGGTATGTAAGATGCTGCAATGGACTCTATGGACGCTATTATTACCTTTTTCCCTGGTTCTAACACATTTTTTATTACTTTAAGTCTTTCCCATCGCAAATCTCCAGATATGGCATCAATATTATAAAAAACCACCTCCTTAGTTGGAAAATAATAAACCTCAGCTATATATAATGATAAATCCTCATATATATTTCTTGCTTCCACATCGCTGTGGGTTAAAATTAATAAAGGCTTGTCTATTTCATTATACACTCCATCTATTACATAACCTCTAGAGGATTCAGATAGTCCAAATATGCCTAAAGGATATTTTCCTTTTTCAATACTGGTTTTTATTATCTTAAATTCCGAGCTATTTATTAGCGGTTTTAAGATACCCCTTAATCTCATTTATTTTTCACCTCGTTAAACTACTCTGCTTTAAAACTATTAAATTTATTCATAGCACTTTCTGGACTCTCACTAATTATAGCACTTGTAGCTTCTACTGCAGAATTAAGTACCTTTTCTTCAATTTCTCTGTCCTCATTAGAAAACTTGCCAAGGACATGAGATACCATATCCCTTTCCGCCTTGCCAACTCCTAATTTCAGTCTTACAAATTCTTCTGTACCAAGGTGGTATATTATACTCTTAATACCATTATGCCCACCGGAACTTCCTTTTAATCTAATTCTTATTCTTCCCACTTCTAAATCTACATCATCATGTATTATTATAATATTTTTAATATCAATTTTATAAAAATTGACTATCTCCCTTACGCTTTCACCACTTGAATTCATGTAAGTTAAAGGTTTTAGTAATATAACCTTTTCACCTTCTATACTGCCTTCTCCATACATTCCTTTAAATTTTATCCGATTTATATCAATATTATACTTATGACTTATCTTATCTACAGCATCAAATCCTATATTATGGCGTGTATTTTCATATTCTTTTCCTGGATTACCTAGTCCAACTATTAGAAACATCTTATCTTTCCTCCACTAATAAAATAATACAATAATTATATATTATACTATAAAGGCTAAATAATAAAGAGACTTTAAAGTCTCTTTATTATTATTATATCCATTTCGTGTTTTAATAATTATTTATTAGTTTCTTTCATTTCCGATAGTTTTATCTTAACCTGTATTGTGGACCCATCTCTCCATATTTTACATGGTACAGAATCGCCAATTTTATGCTTATCTAATACAGCTGCTAAGTCTTCAAAACTTGTTACCTTAGCATTATCTACTTCTGTTATTATATCTGTTGGTTTTACACCAGCAATTGCTGCCCCTGAACCTGGTACAACTTCATTTACATAAAACCCTTGTATTTTTCCATCCCTAGAGCTAACAGATTGACCTAAAACTCCTAAAGCAGGTCTTTTCACTTTGCCATAATTCATAAGAGAATCTATAATCCCTTTAGCTTCATTTATGGTGATGGCAAATCCCATCCCCTCAGCATTAGCTTCAGAACCTATTTTCAAGCTATTAATTCCTATTACCTCACCATTTTCATTACATAGCGCTCCTCCACTATTGCCTGGATTTATAGCTGCATCTGTTTGTATAACGTTATATATAGATCCTTCATACTGCATCTTTCTATTCACTGCACTTACTATTCCAGCAGTAACTGACCCTGCAAATTCCTCTCCAAGCGGATTTCCTATAGCTATAGCCATGTCTCCAACCCTAACTTTAGAAGAATCCCCAAGTTTCGCTGTTGGTAGATTATTTGCATTTATTTTAATAACCGCTAAGTCGGATCTTGCATCATAACCTATAAGCTTTGCTTCGAAAACTTTCCCACTTGATAGTTTTACATAAACCTTGGAAGCTCCTTGTATAACATGGTAATTAGTTACTATATATCCATTAGGATCGAATATAATTCCAGAGCCGCTTCCTTTATTTACCGTTCCCCAGAAATCCTCTCCCTTATTATTTATTCCTACTACCGCAGGTCCTACCGCTTCTGCTACTTTATTAATAGCATTCTTAGGGGACTCCGCTGAAGATGTATTATTCTGAGATAAGTTACTGCTTTGATAATTATTTGTATTAGACTTGTTATACTTTTTTATTACATAGGCTCCTGATAGTCCTCCAGTAATAGCTGCTATAAGTATAAATGCTACAACTTTAAAGAATCCTCTTATACTTATTGGTCTTTTATTTTTTCTAAATTTTATATTGACATCTTCAGAACCTATACTTTCCCATCTTACATCCTTTACTTCATTAGATTTGAACTCATCCATATGCCAACACCTCCTTAACTTATATAAAGATTATATACCATTAAATTTGCATAGTTGTGAACAAAATGTAATCAATTATTTACTATTCTTTATATTTTTTTTAAAGTAAAAGTGAACATAACTCCCTGCTGTTTATTTTCTACCCATATGTCCTCTCCTAATTGTGTTAGTATACTTCTTACAATGGAAAGTCCAAGTCCCGTACTTACCTTAGATGACCTTGCCTTATCAGCTTTATAAAATCTAGACCAAATATGTTTCATATCCTCTTCACTTATATTTGCTCCGCTATTGTATACTGAAACATAAACTTTACTTCCCTTTACCTTTGTTTTTACTTCTATATTTTCGCCTTCATCGCTATATTTTATAGCATTATCAATAAGATTAGTTACCACTTGTATCAATCTATCCTTGTCTCCTACTACATATAAATCATCATCTTGTAAGCAAACATCCGCCTTTAATTTCTTTTCTTTTATCTTCTGTTCAAATTTAATTACAGTTAGTCTTATGATTTCGTTTATATTTACTTCTTCAATTCTCAGCTTTAACTGCCCCGCTTCAATAGCAGATAAATCTAAAAGATCATTAACTAATCTGGTCAGTCTTTGAGTTTCATCATATGCCAAGGACAAATAATACTGTTCTTTTTCTTTTGGAATAACTCCATCTAATATTCCACTTATAAATCCTTTTATTGAAGTCAAAGGAGACCTAATTTCATGAGACACATTTGAAATAAATTGTCTTCTATTTTCTTCTATCTTTTCTAAGGATTCCGCCATTAAATTGAATGACTTGGCAAGCTCCCCTATTTCATCATTGGACTGAATATAAACCCTCTTATCTACTTCTCCCTTTGATATCTTATCTGCAACGCAATTAATTTTCCCTAAGGGTTTTATCATTATTTTCTGAGAAAAGTAATAAACTACAAAGAAAGATGAAATAATTGCTAATGCAGCGGAAATCCAAATAATATCATAAACTTTTTTTAAAGGTTCCCGTATTTCATCCAAAGAAGTGTGCATTATTATGGCACCTTTAAACATATCATTGGAGAAAATAGGTACTACAAAAGTATGTACAGGTGCTGTAAATATGTCACCATATACACCTCTTTTCTCTATATCTTTACCCTTCCTAAGTTCTTCTAGATCATCAGTTAAAACTTGTTTTCCTATTAAATCCTTATACTTATTATTAGATACTGCATAAACAATACCATACTTATCTGCTATCCAAATATTAGTTGATAAGTAGTTTCCTATACCAGATAATATTTCTGCAACCCTCTCATTAGATATATCTCCATCTAAATATTTTACAGCTGCTGCCCTTATAAACTCTGATTCATTTAGCAGTTGCTCTTTCCTTTGGTCAAAATAATATCCTTCAAACCAATAAGAGAGTACTGCAGCTGTTATAACAAAGCTTACTGTTATAATTGCTGTAAAGGTTGCTATGGTTTTTGAGAATAAACCTTTTTTCATTATTTATTTCACCTCAAATTTGTAGCCAACACCCCAAACTGTTTCTATTTGCCAATTAACCCCTCTTTCTAACTTTTCTCTTAATCTTTTTATATGAACATCTACCGTTCTTGAATCCCCCGGATAATCGTATCCCCAGACTTCGCATAATAGCTGTTCCCTAGTAAATACTCTATTTTTATTACTTGCTAAATAATAAAGAAGTTCAAATTCCTTTGGGGGCATTTTTATCTCTTGATCATTGTAAATTACAGTATAAGAATTTATATCTATAACTAAGTCTTCAAATTTTAGAATTTCTTTATTATCATTATCTGTATTGTATCTTCTTAAAACCGCTTTTACTCTTGCAAGTAATTCTTTTGGTTCGAAAGGCTTTACTATATAGTCATCAGCACCTAGCTCCAATCCTAGTACCTTGTCAAAAGTTTCTCCTTTTGCTGTTAGCATTATAACCGGAGTTCCATGATCTTTTCTTATCCATTTAAGCACATCTATACCATCTATATGAGGTAGCATTATATCTAAAAGCACTAAGTCTGGCTTATAATCTGAAAAGACCTCCTGAGCCTCTTTTCCATCATTGCTGACCCTAGTAGCATAACCAGCGCTCTCCAAATACATTTTTATTACTTCGCATATATTCTCATCATCATCCACTATTAATATTTTGCCTATTTTACCTTCCATTTTTATATTCCTCCTTCTTGTTATACAAATTAGATTTTAACAGCATTCACATCTAATTTATCATATATTATCATTACTTTAATAGTATATTCTTAAAATGTTACAAATTATTTACTATTTTATGCAATTCCATATCTTTCTTAATAAAAAAAGCATGAAAGATTTTAATTCCTTCATGCCCATGTATTATTAATCAAATAGTTTACTTACGGATATTTCCTCATATATTCTTCTTATGGCTTCTGCAAACACAGGAGCTACGGATAATATTTTAAATTTATCACTATTTTTGCTTTCTGGTAAATCAATTGTATTTAGCATAATAAGTTTTTTTATTACTGATTCATTAATTCTTTCTATAGCTGGTCCAGATAAAACCGCATGTGTACAACAAGCATATACGTCTTTAGCTCCCATTTTCACTAATGCATTAGCACCATTTGTTATGGTTCCTGCTGTGTCTATCATATCATCAATTAGTATACAAGTTTTATCTTTTATATCCCCTATAACGTGCATGATTTCTGAAACATTTGGCTTTGGTCTTCTCTTATCAATAATAGCTATTGGTGCATGAATTCTATCTGCAAACTTTCTAGCTCTTGTAACACTTCCAAGGTCTGGTGATACTACTACTACATCATCCCTCTGATCAAAACCGTTTTGAGCAAAATATTTGCCTAATATAGGTACTCCTAGTAAATGATCTACTGGGATGTCAAAATATCCTTGAATTTGGGCAGCATGTAAATCCATAGTCAAAATTCTGTCAGCACCTGCTGCTGTTAAAAGATCTGCAACTAATTTAGCAGTAATTGGATCTCTTGCTTTTGCCTTTCTATCCTGTCTCGCATATCCATAGTAAGGAATTACTGCAGTTATTCTTCCTGCTGATGCTCTCTTAAATGCATCTATCATTATAAGCAATTCCATTAAATTGTCATTAACGGGTTCATTGGTTGATTGGATTATAAATGCATCTATTCCTCTTACAGTTTCATTGATATCTACACATATTTCTCCATCACTAAACCTACCTACTTTTGAATCTCCTAATGGCACCTCTAATATGTCTGCTATGTCTTGAGCCAGCTTTTGATTTGCATTACCACTAAAAATTTTGATACTTTTTCCATGGCTTATCATTAAAATGAACCTCCTTGGTACTATTTTTTTAACTCTCTTTTTGTTACCCATTCTTCTTTATTTATTTGCCTTGCCCTTGCTATTGCTAAAGAATTCCCAGGAACCTCTTCTGTAATAGTAGATCCCGCTGCTATATATGAATTATCATTAACCTTTACAGGAGAAATTAAGTTTGTGTTACAACCTATAAAAACATTATTACCAACAATAGTTTTATGTTTTACCTTTCCGTCATAATTAACCACTACAGTTCCACAACCAAAATTGCATTTTTCTCCTACTTCTGCATCTCCTATATAAGTTAAATGTGATACTTTTGTATTATTTCCAATAACAGATTTCTTAACTTCTACAAAGTCTCCTATTCTTACTGACTCCCCTATTATGCTTTCAGGTCTTATATAAGCAAATGGACCTACTGTAGTATTTTCACCTATACGACTTTCCAATATAACCGAACTTTGTATTGTAACCCCTTTTTCAATAACACTATCCTCTATCCTTGAGTTAGGATACAAAATACAGTTTTCCCCAATAACTGTTTTTCCTTCTATTATGTTGCCAGGATATATTATTGTATCTCTTCCTATTTCTACTTCTGAATTAATATATGTGTTTTCTGGATCTAATAGTGTAACACCATTTTCCATATGGTAGTTGTTTATTCTTCTTCTCATAACTTTTCCCACATCAGCTAATTGAAGTCTAGAATTAACTCCCATAGCTTCTTCAAATTCCACTGGAATAGCTCCAATTTTTTGCCCATTACTTTTTAATATTTCAATTACATCTGTTAAATAATATTCTCCCTGAGCATTACCATTAGATAATTTATCAATGCTATTTAAAAGAGCTTCTATATCAAAGCAATACATACCAGCATTGATTTCATTAATTCTTAATTCTTCTTCTGTGCAATCTTTATGTTCTATTATTTTATTTACTTCTCCGTTATTTTTTCTTATTACTCTTCCGTATCCATATGGATTTTGCACTATTGAAGTGAGCATTGTACCTTTATAACCATTGCTTTCATGGAAAGATATTAATTTTTTTACTGTGTCTGCAGTTATCAAAGGTGCATCTCCAGTAAATACTGCAACTGTTCCTTTTTTCCCAAGTAAAAATTCTTTTGCACATTTAACTGCATGCCCTGTCCCTAACTGTTTTTCTTGAAATGAATATGATACTTTTCTAGAATGTGTGCTTTCTTTTACTTTTTCTGCCCCTCTACCAACGATTACATTTATATCCTCAATACCAGCTTCACGCAAAGTATCAATGACATGATTAACCATTTCCTTGCCACATACCTTATGGAGAACCTTTGGTGTAGCAGACTTCATTCTTTTTCCTTCACCGGCTGCTAATAATACAGCACAATTATACATTTTACCACCTCTTTATGGGCATATATTTACATAATTCTGCTTTTGATTTTCAAATCATCCTATAATATTATATTTTATATGTATAATATTTGCAACCTAATCCTTCATTTTCAGAAAATTTTTCAAATATAAAAAGGAGTATTGCTACTCCTTTTTATTGCTCTGGATTTTGTTCTACTACTTCATCTTTTACTTTTTCATACTCATCCAAAATAGCTTTTTGTATTTTTTCTCTTGTCTGAGTATTTATTGGATGAGCTATGTCTTTAAACTCTCCATCGGGAGTTTTTCTACTTGGCATAGCTATAAATAGGCCATTCTGTCCTTCTATCACCTTTATGTCATGAACAACAAATTCATTATCAAAGGTTACTGAAACAATGGCTTTCATCTTTCCCTCAGCAGCAATCTTTCTAACCCTTACATCTGTTATTTCCATATTAATCCACCTCCAAGATGCTTATGTACTATAATATTCTCTACGTTTTCTATTTTTCCTTCTTTATTTCAAAAAAAATATTAAATTTTTTGAAAATTTTATACTTTGTTCTTTTTAGATGGATGTAGAACAGCATTATTTTTTTCATCCAAACCATTAAACTCTATAATAGATACATAATCATTCACTAATTTATGCTTTATATCTATATTGTCTATTAATACTCCTGTGCCTACTAGTTGGCTGTCAAATTCTTTTAAAAGGTCTATTATGCCAAAAGCTGTACCTCCTGCCTTCATAAAGTCATCAATAAATATACAATTACTTCCAGGCTTAATAGCTCTTTTAGGAAGAGACATATTCTGTATTCTATTGGTAGAACCCGACACATAATTTATACTAACAGTTGGTCCCTCAGTAACTTTATTTTCTCTTCTAACAACTACTAATTGCACTCCAAGCATTCTAGCAACTTCATAGGCCAATGGAATGCCTTTAGTTTCAACTGTTACCACATAATCAACATCTAACTTATTAAAAGCCGAAGCCAGTATAGTGCCTGCCTTATGTATTATTTCTGGATTGAACATTAAATCTGTTACGTAGAGAAAGTTCCCTGGTATTATTCTTTCTCTATCTTTTAAAATAATACATAATTCTTCCGCAAATTTTATACTTTCTTCCTTTGATATGCCACATACATATTTCACCCCACCTGCTGCCCCTGAAATTGTTTCTATTTTGCCTATAGAGAGCTTAATTAGAATATCCTTTATTGCAATTAAATCTTCGCTTACAGTAGATTTTGCAGCATTAAACATCTCAGTAAACATATTTAAGTTAATTATTTTATTTGGGCTTTCAACTAAGATTTTGGTTATAGCAGATATTCTTTGGTTTCTAGTAAATTTCTCCATTCAAATCACCTATCTATTAAATTTACGAATTATTTTATCACTAAATAATCTTATTATTCATATTCTATTCTAAAACATAATTATAATCAATACTTAGTAAAAAATATAATATAAATAATATAAAAGTGTTTTTTTGCTTATTTTTTGTATATAATTATTAAATGGAGCTAATTTATAAGGAGTTGATTATATTGTCATTTGATTTTATAAAAAATAAAAATAAAAAAATACATTTTATTGGCATAGGCGGAATAAGTATGAGCGGCCTAGCTGAAATTTTATTAGAAAAAGGTTATAAAGTATCTGGCTCTGATATGAATGAATCTTCAATGACTAATAAACTTTCAGCAATGGGCGCCGAGATTTACATTGGTCACAAAGGTGAAAACATAAATGATGTGGGCTTAATAGTTTATACTGCTGCTATACCAAAGGATAATCCTGAACTTATTAGAGCTTTAGAATTAAATATTCCAATTATGAATAGAGCAGATTTTCTTGGACAATTAATGAAAGGTCATAAATATAATGTAGCAATTTCAGGCACCCATGGTAAAACTACTACTACCTCCATGGTTTCTCATATAACTATAAAGGCAAATCTTGACCCCACTATTTTAGTAGGCGGAGAACTTGATATTATACATGGTAATGTGAGAACTGGGAAAAGTGAATATTTTATAACAGAGGCTTGTGAATATAAGGCTTCCTTTCTTAGATTCTTCCCTTATATAGGTGTTATACTAAATATAGATGCAGATCATTTAGACTATTATAAGGATATTGAGGATATACAAAATACCTTTATAAAATTTGCACAAATTATCCCTAAGGATGGATATTTAATTGCCTACTGTGAAGATGAAAGAATGGCTAAGGTTTTATCACAAGCTAATTGTAATATAGTAACCTATGGTTTAAATCATGGTGATATAAGAGCTGAAAACATAACTTTTGACGAAAAAGGCTGTCCTTCTTTTGATGTACTAAAAAACAACAAAAAAGTATTTTCTGTAAAGCTTAATGTCCCCGGCAAACACAACATATTAAATGCATTAGCTAGCATTAGTATTGCTTTAGTACTTAACATAAAAAAAGAATTTATTATAGAAGGACTCGAAAGCTTTTATGGAACTCATAGAAGATTTGAGATTAAAGGCGTAAAAAATGGGATTACAGTTGTAGATGATTACGCTCATCATCCTACTGAAATAAAAGCAACTCTTAATGCTGCACAAAATTATCCGCATAACAGAATATTTTGTGTATTTCAGCCACACACATATACAAGGACTTATGCTTTGTTTAATGAATTCGCAAAGTGCTTTGATGATGCAGATAAATTAATACTTGCTGATATATATGCTGCAAGGGAAAAGGATACAGGATTAATAAGCTCCGATGTTCTAGGTGATAAGCTAAGGGAAAAGAACATAGATTGCATAAATCTTCATAGCTTTGAGGCCATAGTTAACCATCTTAAAGGCGAACTAAAGCCCGGAGACTTACTGTTAACGCTTGGTGCTGGAGATGTATATAAAGTAGGAGAAATGTTTATTAATGAATAATATATATATTAATTTTTTATAATTATTGGTGTAAAACACCTTCAATATGGTAACACTAAATATAAGCTTTATTGGAGGTGTTTTTGTGAGAAATTTTTTAATTTCAGCAATAGTAAACATCATATTAATTTTTGCATCCTATTTTGTATTTAAGAATGTTATAAGTGGCACTACAAGGCATAGGTTATACGAAAGTTTTTTTGGCTCTTTAGCAAAATTTATAATATATCTTTTTATTATTACAGTTCTTATAACTGGTTTGACAGCATTTATATTATATAGAACTAGATATATAGCCTATGTAAATGTAGTTGCTCCAGCCATAGTATCCATATTAGTAGGTTTTATAATGTCTACTGTTCCTACAAGAGGCGCCGGCGATAAAAACAAAGGCAGAAATAAGGGGTAACCATTTAACCATGCGTTAACCCCATTTTTCTTTTATTAAATTAAAATTCCTATTGATTTTTCCTAGTAAATAAATTATAATTATACTTGTCTGCCGGGGTGTGGCGCAGATGGGAGCGCGCGTGGTTTGGGACCATGAGGTCGCAGGT
>ENA-UOOE01001302-UOOE01001302.1-fermentation-metagenome-genome-assembly--contig:-NODE-1302-length-21403-cov-332.548810_pt1 | contig 21403 bp, 28 predicted proteins | sample MGYA00245776_ERZ724021 | MGnify/ENA primary metagenome ERZ724021 (study PRJEB28704, sample SAMN03018321) | fermentation metagenome | biome: anthropogenic terrestrial biome; feature: soil... | reverse complement strand
CCCTTAGTCATCTTAGCAAAACCCTTCTTAATAACCTCAGTTCCATGCAACATAATAATTTCCTCCATTGATTTTAGATTTAATTGTTTAAATTTATTTTTTGATTAAAATTCATTGTCAAATGAAATTATTTTTTTTAATCAATTAAATAAGAATTTCCTAAATAATTTCCTAACGTCTTAAATAAGAATTTATTTTGATTTATAATTTTATTTGTTTTAATTCCCCTTTTAAGGAATATAAGATTTGTTCTTTTTAGTTTAAGTTATTTTTAAATTTTATTTGAATTAATTTTTATTTGAGATGTAAAAATTTTTTTTAATTTAATCGTAATTTATTTAAATAAATCATACGTTATACATCACGAAGATTCCCAGAAAAAGGCTTTTTGCAGAAAAAAAGAATGGCTACATTTATTAAGAAAAAAGGAGTGTGATGAAAAAGTATTGGATAGTTTTTAGATAATCCTTATTTCATCCCCAGTTTCAACGTTACCACCTTTTATAACCCTGCAGAAGATGCCTTCCCTGGGCATTATACAGTCTCCTACTTGTCTGCCGATTTCACAGGGACTGTGACATTCTTTACCTATCTGGGTCACTTCAAGGACTGCATCTTGACCTGCAGAGAGTCTTGTTCCAATAGGTAATGGTGTAAGATCTACACCGCAGGTTGTGATGTTTTCTGCAAAATCTCCGGGTTTAACATCCAGTCCCAACTTCTTCATTTTGTTTATGCTCTCCATTGCAAGGAGGCTGACCTGTCTGTGGGTTTCTGGGCTGCTGTGGGCATCTCCTGAAAAGCCATTGTTTTCCACGAGAACTCCACTCTGGACGTTTTTCTTTTTCATACCCTTCCAGGTACTTGTGCAGACAGCCATTATCCTTGGTGATGGTGTTTTAGTTGAATTCATGTTTAACACTTGATTTTTAATTTTTTTGATTATGGTTACCCATGAGGATGTGGTTAACCATGAAGTGGTTCAAGTAAATTGAAATGGTTTAATTATCTAAATCTCATCTAAGATGATTTTTTTTATCCAATGCTTTCTTATCATTCAGTTCTTCATCAAGTTAAATCTGAATATTTATCAGCTCATTCCTTATTTTGAACTTTTTATTCCTGCCTTTTCAGATCCAGCTGAAGGATTGGAATTCAGTTTTTCAATGATTAATTCTGCAGCCTTTTCTCCAGATAGGAGCATTCCACCGAAGGTTGGTCCCATCCTTGGTTTTCCGTAGGTTGTTGCAACTGCCATTCCTGTGACGAACACTCCTGGGTAAACCTCGCTTGTGTGTTCAACAACTGCATCCTCTGATTTTTCAACCCACATTGGTTCGAAACCCTCTGTTTCAACGAGTCCACGTTCTTCAAGTGATTTTACAACCACTGCATCGTGGCCTGTTGCATCTATAACGATCTTAGATTCAATTGCAACCGGGTCAACACAGGTTATTGCCCTTGGAAGTGCTGAGACAGGTGTCCAGTTTATAACTACACCTGCAACTTTGTCTTCCCTTACAACAACATCATCAAACTTGGTCATGTTTATGACCTTGGCACCTGCATCCATTGCTGCGGCTATGAGCTTTGAACATGCATGTGGACCGTCAGCAACGTAAAGTCCCTTCTGAACCTTTTTGTATGGTGCTCCTACTTCATCGAGGATTCTTTGACCTGGTTCTCTCACTGTTAACTTGTTCATGAGGTATCCGCCGATCCAGAAGCCTCCTCCAAGGTAGTTGTTACTCTCTATTATGAGGGTTTTAACACCGTTTTCTGCAAGTCTTTTTGCGGCTATGAGTCCGCTTGGACCGGCTCCTATTATTATTACGTCGCTTTCTATGTAATCCAGGAATTCTTCTGCAAATCCAGATACAATTGCCTTTGTAACATCTTTTTCAGATACCTTTGAGAATATTTCCATTCTTTGATCCTCCTAAATAATATGTTTTTTTAAGTTTAATGATGTTGAAGGATGCTCCATGCTTTACATGGATTTCTAAATGGTGTTGCTGAACGTTGCGCCATTTAATAAATGTGCCACTACTAAATGCATCACTGGATATACCTTAAAACTCAATCCAGTTCTAAATCCAGTCTTTTAAGGGTGGAGAATACTGCTTCAAGTTCCACGTCCATGCTGATTTCTTCCTGGGTTTCAAGTACCTTTTCAAGAACTGCATTCGTCTCAGGGTGTTTTGGAGCTGCTGAACATCCGCTGTCAGGAAGGATGGATATGTCAAATGTTCCTATCGTCTTGGCCATCTCGGATATTTCAAGCTTGTCCAGACCAATCAACGGACTTAATATTGGCATTGAAGTTGAATGTCTTGTTGCAAGGATGTTTGGAAGTGTCTGAGATGCCACCTGTCCAACACTGCTTCCATCGATGATTGCAAATGCTTTTTCACGTTGTGCAAGTTTTTCTGCGATCTGGTACATTCCACTCTTACAGAGGACACACGTCATCCTTGAAGGAGCTTCTTCCTCACATTTCTGGAGGAATCCTCCGTAGTTCACCTGGTAAAGTCTTAAATCAGATCCTGCTGCATATTCCTTGAGTTTCTTGTAGATCTTGATGATCTTCTCATTTGATCCTGATGTGTAGGGACAGTTGTCGAAGTTCAGTATTGTAAGGTCACATCCTCTTTTCATCATGAGAAAGGACGCTACAGGAGAGTCAATGCCTCCAGATACAAGTGCAACCATCCTGCCCTGGGTACCAAGTGGTAATCCACCGATCCCCTTTATCTTCTCGTGGAATATGTAAGTTCTACCCTCCCTAACTTCAACATTAAGTCTAAAATCAGGATTTGACAGGTTTACAGGTGCACCGGTAAGTTCAACTACAACTGAACCGCAGAATCCTGCCATTTCTCTGCTTGAGAATTCATGGGTTCCAACCCTTCTGCATTTCACTGCAAAGGATTTTTCAGGTGAAAAAACACCATCTTCAATGAGTTTTTTCATGTAGGCTTCAACTGTTTCCTTTATAGCATCATGATCCGTCACTGTTTCGACTGTGGGGCTGAATGAAACCACTCCACATATCTTTTTAAGGGATTCAATAGCTCTCTTATGATCTTCAGGAAATAGGAATATTCTGCCCTGATTTAAAACTATTTTACCATCAACAACACTTTTGATATTTGATATGAGTTTTTTTTCAAATCTTTTCCTTACTTTAGGACTTTTTACTCCTATTTCACCATATCTAACAATTATTGGCTTGTTTTTTTCCATTATAGAATTCCCCTTTATAGTTTGATAAGAATTATCTTTAATTCTGCAGTAAAATCATTATTCAATTTATACCGTTATTAGTTGTTAATATTTTCTTTTAAGGAAAAATCAAATCGCCTTTGCTGCAAAGAATTTTAAGGTTCTATTAATATTTAGTATAAGAATTATACTTGAAGAACCCATCTTTAAATTGCAGTTAACTGCAGTTCAATTCCATTTATTTTTCCTATTCTGGGGAATGGCTTTGTAAGGAATAACATCCAACAAACATTAATTAACAATTGTTATATAACTATCGTTACATATAAATGTTTTGATGGGATGTTCCTTTTAAAGGAAGAAGAATTTTAATGGATTCTTCCCCTTTATACACCATCCAATCCCCTTGAAAGATCTTCAATCAAATCATCTGCATCCTCAAGGCCTATGGAAAGTCTTATGAGGTTGTCTGTAATGCCTGCTTCTTCCCTTGCCTCTTTGGACATGGATGCATGGCTCATGGTTGCAGCATGCTCAACAAGTGAATCTGCACCTCCAAGTGATTCGGCAAGTGAGAACAACTCCAGATTTTTAAGGAAAGGTCTGACATCCTCCTCTGATTTGAGTTTGAATGAGACTATTCCTCCAAAACCTGTCATCTGACGTGCTGCAATGTCATGACCTGGATGCTCAGGGAGTCCAGGGTAGTAAACATGACTCACCCCTGGATGCTGGTTCAGGTACTCTGCAACCCTTTGTGCATTCAGTTCATGTTTATCCATTCGAAGTGGCAGTGTCTTCAAACCCCTGAGCACCAGCCATGAATCGAATGGGGGAGCATTGGTTCCCAGTCCATTTAAGAGGAAATGGACCTCCTCTCCAAGTTCTTCCGTTGCAGTTACTATCGCCCCACCTATGACATCACAGTGACCGTTGAGGTACTTGGTTGTTGAGTGAAGAACTATGTCGATACCGTGCTCAATGGGCCGTAGGAAGTAGGGGGTTGCAAAGGTGTTGTCTGCTACAGTGAGTATTCCTTCCTCCTTTGCAACTTTTGAAACCACTTCAAGGTCTATGATGTTTAAAAGCGGGTTTGAAGGTGTTTCCACCCATATCATCTTGGTGTTGGGTTTTAAGGCATTTCTAAGGCTTTCTTCATCGGTTATTCTCACGAATGAGAATTCAACACCAAAACGAGTCATGATCTCCGAAAACAGCCTGTGACTGCCACCGTAGATGTTATCTGCACATATAACATGGTCTCCTGCACTTATAAGGTGTATTGCAGTTGTTACAGCAGCCATTCCACTTCCAAATGCAAATCCTGCTGCGCCGCCTTCAAGTTCTGCAATGGCATTTTCAAGGGCTTTACGTGTTGGGTTGTTGGTTCTGGTGTAATCGTATTCCCCAGGTTCGTCAAAATCATCAAAGATGAATGTTGAAGTCTGGTAAATTGGTGTTGAAATTGCACCCGTAAGCTTACAGGGTTTTCTTCCAGCATGTATAGTTTTTGTATCGAATTTCATTTTTAGCCTCCTAAACACTATAAAAACCGTAACCTAAAGATTATAATGTTTATAATTGAAATTTTGGATTTTATTTAAGAATTTTAGTGTATTATATCCCTGAATTTCCAGGATCTTTAACTATAGTTATATAACAATCGTTATATTTTGTTGTATAAAAAAGTTGTGGTTCTGGATCATTATAAAATGGAGAAAATTGAATGTTGAAGGGTATCCCGTCATCCTTTGAACCCTTTCAAATAAAAAAAAGTATGGAGGATACTTATTTCCTTGCCCTTGCAACCTTTCTTGCAATAACAAGTTCACCTATGGCTATGAGTCCCACAAAGAATTTTTCAAGACCGCCTGTTGCCCATATTGCCTCTCCAAAGGTTGAATTTTTGATACGTTCCTCATATTCCTTTGCTTTGATCCTTTCACCGGTTTCCCTTTTGGTTACAAATGCAGCAGCTTCCATGAGCTCGTCCCAGCTTACACCCTTCAGTTCACTTTCCATTGCTTCAAATATCTTTGAAACCTTGATCTCGTAGAGCTGGGAGAGTGTTCTAACTATGTTGAAGGACCTTACAATACCCACAACAACTCCATCGTCATTTAGAACAGGTATGCTTACAACTCTGTACTCTGCAGCCTTCAAAACTGCAAGTCTTGCAGGATCATTTTCTTTAACGCATATTGTCTCTTCTGGAGGGTACATAACCTCTTCAACGGTTTTTTTACCCTCTCTGAAAGCCCTCATAACATCGAGTGAGGTTATCCAGCCAACGAGTTTCATTTCCTTGTCAAGAACCGGGCTTGTGAACTTTCTGTACTTCTCCATTCTAAGTGATACATCTGTAATGCTTTCTTTGGGTGAAACGTATACAAATTCCTTATCCATCAATTTTCTAACTTTCATCAGATAACCTCTCAAAATTTAATGCTCCAACAGGACATTTTCTAGAGCAAACTTCACATGATATACATTTATCTTTGGAGATAACCACTTCTTCATCCTCAAGTTTTATTGCATCCACAGGACAGTTCTCTTCACAAACACCGCATGCAACACAGATATCATCATCCACAAAGAGTTCTTCCTGCTTGATAACCGGACCTAACTTTCTCTGAAGGTCCACTGCATTTTCTGGACATACGTTTGCACATGCACCACATCCTACACATGCATCAAGGTCTATAATTGCGGTTTCACCTTCAGGTACTGTTATTGCATTGGTTGGACAGAATTTTTCACATGTACCACATGATGAACATTTCTCCCTGTCCACTGAGATGTTATCCATGCTGAGGGTTCTGTGGGGAACCTGAACATCCTGCAGGTTGTAGGTAACATCCTCTCCAACGGCAGATGTGCCCTCCAATACATGTACCGCTTTAACAGGGCATGTTTGGGCACAAATTTCACATTTAACACAATTTTCAAGTATCTTTGCGGGTCTGGTTGATTCTGCGTCCTGCACAGCATCAACTGGACATTCCTCAGCACAGAGGTTGCACCTTACACATTCTGGAGATATGGTTATGAATCTCTGTTTGAGGGAGCATTCCTCGATTTCAGGCTTGAATTCCTCAGCACCGTGCTCCATATCCATTGATTTTGCAACAACCTCTCCCTCAAGAGCATTCTTCTTCTTTTTAAATGTTATATCCATAATCACACCTTTTAAATTTTAATCACAACTCCACAATCGAGAACTTCAATTATTCTAGCATTAACTCACAAGATACTTTAATTAACTCCTGTTACTAGTTTATCATGGAATTTTATAGGATATATCTCCTTAAATGATGATTCGTAATTTCTTTTATAAAAGTTTTTATAAATCTTCATGGCATTCCTCAGGAATGAATGAGTTAATGATCCATTTCTTCAAGCTTTGATGTATCTGGAAGTCCATCTGTTGCACCTTTCTTCTGTACTGAGCATGCTGCAGTGAAGTTACCAATTTTGGTTGATTGCAGTAGGTTTTCTCCTCTGATAAATCCATATAGGAATCCTGCATTGAATGCATCACCGGCTCCTGTTGTATCAACACATTCAACATTTAAAGCATCAACGAAATGGGAGGATTGGCCGTCTGTAACGTATGCACCTCTATCCCCACGTTTCACAACAACCATCTTTACTCCGTATTCAAGGAGTTTTTTACTTCCACTTTCACATGTATCACATGATGATTCATCTTCTCCATTTAAAAGAAGCTTTAATTCTGCTTCGTTTATGAGGAGTATGTCTGTTTTTTGGAGGAATGGTTCAAGGAATTCCAAACCCCTCTCTATGTAGAGCATTCCCGGGTCGAAGCTCACATGGACATCATCTGGAATCTCATTTAAGAGCTGTTTTTGGGCCTCCAGAGATTGATTGCATGTGTTTGCAACGAATGAGGTTAAGTGCAGAACATGTGCTCCCTGAAGGTAATTTTCAGGAACTTCATAGGGTTCAATAAGGTCGTTAACCCCAGGATCAACGTATAATGCCCTCTGACCTTCACTATCAACAAATCCGGATACTGAACCGCTTCTACCATCAGGTGTCTGTACCACAGCATCTGTGTTGACACCCTCATTTTGAAGGTTTCTAAGGAGTAAACCTCCTTCACGGTCACCTGCAACTTTGCCTATGAACCCTGTTTTCATGCCAAGTCTGGAGAGTCCAACTATGGTGTTGGCTGCTGAACCTCCACAGGACTCTGTTAAACCTGTTATATATGATTCTTCATCCTTACAGGCTATTTTGTTAACTCTGTAGAGTTTGTCAAGGTTCAGGGCTCCAAATCCAACAACATCTAGATTCATTCAAACAGCTCTTTAAGTGGTATGTTGTAGTCACCAAGTTTTCCCTGGTAGTTTCCTGCAGATACCTTTAAAACATCATCGAAGTCCATTGTGGCTTCAATACCCACCTTCATGGCTTCTTGTACTGCTTCCATGTTCAGACCGTTTATCACGATCTCTGGAATGTAACCCACACCCTCAGGGACCATCGATTCTTCTTGAAGTGTTTTTTTAAGGGAGGGGCAGTAGGGATGGTTGGTTGTTGGTCCTATCCATGGATAGTTGGTTTCAGGTTTTGAAGCTGCAGAACAGATATCGAAGGGCGATATAACTCCTTCAACTTTTTCTATGGCTTTTAGTGCGGCTCTTCCAGCTTCAAGCACAGCTTCCTTGCTGCTGCACATGTACCAGAAGTTTGCACCCATGATTCCATTCATGTAACCCAGTTCCCTTTCTATCTTGAAATCTGGTATTGCTATTGGCACAACTATCATATCCCTTCCGTAGAGGTTTTCTTCCCATTCATAGCCGTCACCACAGTGGCCTACCTGTTTCATGGTACCTATTTTACCTGCAGGATCCACTGATGCATTGAACAGGCTTGTGAATGGTTTTACAAGTATGTCCTGTCTTATCCTGTAGGACAGTTCCACCTCAAATTTTTGTATATCTGTGGTGTTGTACCAGAACTGGAGTATGACTCCATCTCTACCGTCTGGAGTTTTTGAACCCTCTATAAATGATTCAACACCGCCTTCAACCCTTCCAATAACTGTTCCGGGTGTTGATGTGGCATCGTATGCTGCTCTTTTAATTGTTTCTTCATCATCTGCTGTTACAATAACCCTTGAGCATATGCCTTTGAATGCTTCGCAGTAGGTGTCTTCAAGTTTAGATTCTATATTAAATTCCATGCTCATATTTTACATCTTCCATCATGTATTAAATTCTTTAATTCAATTCTTTAAAATAATAGAATTAATGGACAAGGTTATCCGAGCCCTCCAATGGCTTCGCCCCTCACTTCTCTACGGAATTTGGTGCTTTCCTCTATTAAACTGTCCATGTTGTCACAGTTTACAATTTCAACCTGGGGCAGTTTATAATTTAAAACCTTTTCTGCAAGTTTTGGATTGATAAAACCTGCTTCAAGTGCAGTTTCCGGATCCTTGTAGTATGAGACCACAAAGTCCCGTACAGTGTCTGAACCGTACCTGTTGAATATATCTGCAAGTAAAGAGGTTATTGCAGTGTTATCAGATATGACTGCTATTTCTGCCTCGGGTATAAGATATTCGTTGCCGTTGAATGATACTGAGATTCCACCATTTTGGTTTGCAAATCTTATGGGTTGAACATCGGTTATACTGTCTCCGATGTAGAAGAGATCCGAAGCCTTAAGGTTGAATCTCCTCATTATATCCTGAATTGCCTCTTTTTTACCTTCACCACCAACAGGATCAACAGATTCCATTATTCCACCAACTTCCATTGATGGAATTTCCTTCCAGAATATGTTATCAAGCACCTCAAACTCAGGGTTACGGATGATCCTCTCCCTGAATTCCATGAGCTTTTCAGCTTCATCTGGATCTAGGTTGAAGCTGTCGATGTCGAGTTTGGTGGAGTAAGTGTTTTCGTATGGAAAACCTGTTCTTTTGCAGAGGGCTTCTATGTACTGCTGGTAGCTGGTGCTGACTATGAATGAAGGCATTGTGGAGGTTACGAATTTGAGTGTTTCAACTGCTCCCTTGAGCAGCACAACATTTTCAACTGAAAAATCTGTTATGGTTTGATTATCCGCTCTATATGCCTTTAAAAATGGTGTTATTAATTTTAATGTTCCACCTGCATTGTATCCTTCTCTTCTTACAACATCAACAAGAACATCATCGTATCTACTGATTATCTCAAAAAATTTTTCTCCATCTTCTATGAAGTGACCCGAAAGTTCAAATGCATTGTCATTTGTGGATATTGGGCCTTCACAGTCGGAAACAAAGAATTTTTTCCCCAAAATTTATCCTCCCATCTCATAATAAGAAAGTATTCCACTTAAAAAAAATGGAATCCCATTTTATATGGTTCCATCTCTATGGATTATGGTAATATTTTCTAAATTTAATATGTTATAGTTTTCTGTGGCCTTAATGCCTTATAAAAAAAGTCATCTTTCCAGATTTAATTTAATGGCATTTACAGGACATATTGATTCACATTCACCACATAAAATACATTTATCCTCATCAACATTTACCTTATCATTTTCAAGGCTTAATGCATCCACAGGACACTTCCTGACGCAGACTCCACAAGCCTGGCATGAATTATCATCTGGAATAACCGAACCGTTACGCGGACCCATGATCCTGTTTCTAACCAGGAGTATTCTGTCATCATCCACCTGGAAGAGTTCTTCGGTTAGATCTATGGCATCGAATCTGCAGCTTTCAACACATTTTCCACAGAAAACACATTCTGGACCTACGTGTACAGGTGATGGCATTTCAAGTTCTATGCAGTTAACTGGACATTCCTCTATACATGCACCGCAGCCTATACAGTTCTCATCAACAATCCCTATTTCTCTTTTAGGTTTTGTAGCCCTTATGATATCTTTTATATCTGTTATTTCAAGGTCTGAATCTACCATTTCCGCTATCTGGGTTTTTATAAGTTCAGTTACATCTTCCTGAAACTCTTCTTCATCATGTTTGAAACTGACATCACGTGCCACCCTGTTTAGGATGCTGTTTATTCGAACTGAATCCTTTGAGAGTTTTCCTGTTTCTTTTTCTAGGAGTTCAGAGATTATCTCCATGGTTTTGATCTTGTTGAATGTCTGATAGGCCCTTTTTCTTGAGGAATACCTTATGGCTGATGATGGGCAGACATTCATACACTCCTCACATCTGGCACAGTATGAAGGGTTTATGTAGGGCAGTTTACTGACCTCTCCCACGTTTATGGCCCCCTTGGATGGGCAGACCCTTGTACAGGTCATGCAGCCTATACAGTTTTTCTGGTTCACAACTATTGCCTTCCCACCAACAACGGATCTTGGAAGTATTTCACCGTACTTGATTGCCTCTGTTGGACAGACACGTGAACAGTATCCGCAACGCACACATTTATCCTCGTCTATTACACTGTGGGCTTCCTCCCCTCCAGAGGACACCAGTTGGATTGCCCCTGTTTTGCATGCCTGGACACAGGCACCGCATCTCCTGCAGAGTTTGGGATTTATGTTGGGAACGTTCTCCCTTATGGGCTCAGATAGTGTTGTTTGCATCTTTATTGCATCATATGGACATGATTCCCTGCATAGTACACATCCTACACACTTATCATCCAGCTCTATATGGTTGTCTGGTGGTATCTCATGGAGGGCATCCACTGGACATGATTGAAGGCATGGCCTATCTGTGCATTTCTCACATTTGGAGTTGTCCACTTCGTACTCCACATCTATTTCCCTGAGGGGTTTGTAGGGCTTTTTAGTATTCTTAGAAGTTTTAGCAGTTGACATGTTTATGAACTCCTTATTGGTAGTTGTGAAGCTTTCAGGGTTATGTGAATGACATCCTTCACCTCAAGCTCTGGGGAGGTTTTATCCAGCAGGAACCTTGCAACGTAATAACCTGCAACACCAAATGGACATGTTTGATGGCATATACTGCATCTTAAACATTTATCAGGATTTCTTTGAACTCCTTTCTCCGCATCGTAGGTTATTGCACCTGATGGACATTCATTTACGCATAACCTGCAGTTGGTACATTTCTCCTTGTCCCATGTTATGATTCTGAGTTTTAGCCTGTCGGTTATCTTCTCAATGAGGTCTACTATGAGTTCATCGTTTGGAAGTATCTCGCGGGCCTCTTCCATGAGTTTATCTATGGGCATGTCCATTTTGAAAACACTTTGAGGGTCATCGTAAAGGTTGAGTTCCTTGATTGTTTCCTGCTGGGCTTCTATGGTGGATTCGAGTGTGCTGACTATTAATCGTATGATGGCCTTCTGTTCCTCAACGTTGGAGATGTATATTCCCTTTATTGCACCCTTTACAGGACATGTTTTTAGACAGTCACCACACGCTATGCACTTGGTCTGGTCTATCAGTATCTTGTTGTCATCTTTGACAATGGCACCCTCAACCTTACAGGCGTCCATACATTTTTTACAGCGAATGCAGAGGTAATCGTCGATCACAAACATCTTCTCAACAGGGAGGATGGTGAATTCTTCCCTTATGAGGTGGTTCTCACCGCAGGTTATGGTTTTAGGATCGGTTGGACAGACTTCTGCACAAAAACCACATCTGATACAGCCCCTGTTGTTTATAACAGGATATGTAGCACCTTCTTCATGAGTACTGTCCTCATCCCTTATGAGTTTTATTGCCATGGGTGCAGGACACGCTGCTGTGCATGCACCACAAGCTATACAATACTCTTTATGAACTTCAGGGAAGTTTCGAAACCTTGACGGTGCTTCCATTATTTCAGGATCCGTTTTGGCTGCTGCAAAGTTTTCAGCCCAGGACTTTCTTGCAAATTCGTATAAATACCATATTACCGAGGACATGTTAAACCATCTTTTTTTTATTTTTATAGTTTAATAACCTTATTTTAAGGTGATTTTAGGTGATTAACCCTTTGATTTGATGTTTAGTCTTTTATTTGATTTTTTAGTGGAATTTCATTATTTATGTGAATGTTTGATTGAATTTTTGAATTTGTTTTTATTTGAATTTATTTTGAAGTTTAAGAGTATTGGGCCCTTAGATTAGCCCTTAAATCTCATTTCACGTATTTGACGTTGTGAGCTCCATGGAACTCCTGGTTTTTTCCAGATTCATCCAGGATAACAACCCTCTCTGCGCATGCCACACATGGATCACAAGAGGTGTAAGTTGCAACTGCATCTGCAACCGTTGGAATGTTGGGTAACATGTACTTGGCACAGGAATCTATGTTCATTATGCTTGGTGTTCGTATTGAAATGTGTTTTATGAGGTTTCCATTGGTTTCCACCATGTATGAAACTTCTCCACGTGGTGCTTCATTTCTCCACTCTGTGTACCCTGCAGGTATGTCTATCTTCTTACGTACATCACCCCGTGGCAGATCTTCTATTACTTGTTTTATGAGTGCTATTGACTCTGTTACTTCATCGAATCTGTTCATTGTACGTGCAAAGTTGTCTCCCTCCTTCCTCCAGACCGTGTGGAAGTCCAGGTAGTCCTGGTAGGTTGGATGGTCCTCCCTGCAGTCATGTTTCAGGCCTGAAGCCCTTCCTATTGGTCCAACTGCACGACCCTTTATTGCTTCTTCCTTGGTCATTATTCCAACACCCTTGGATCTTAAACCAAGCATTGGTCCGTGCTCGAACATCTCTACGTACCTATCAAAGTCCTTCTCAAGGTTCTCGATGATTTGAAGTATCGGGTCAAGGTGGGATTGTTTAACATCCATTCTGACTCCTCCCACAACGTTCCAGCCCATGTTAACCCTGTTACCTGTGAGTAACTCTATAGCATCCATTATGGGTTCCCTGAGTGCCAGCATGTTCATGAAGAGTGTCTCATGTTCAAGGGCCTTGAAGAAGGTTGAATTGGCAATGAGGTGGCTCTGTATCCTGTCGAGTTCGTTTGTAAGGACTCTGAGGTACTGTGCTCGTGGTGTGACCCTTTCACCTGCGATTTTTTCAAAGCTTTCTGCAAAGGTCTGGGTGTGTATGTATGAGCATATCCCACACACCCTCTCTGAGAGGAATATTCCCTTCTGCCAGGTTTTTCCCTCCATTATTCTTTCTATTCCCCTGTGAACGTAACCGTAATCTACCTCTGCACTTAAAACCTTTTCTCCTTTTGTTTTAAGTTTTAATCGTAGTGGTTCTTTAAAAGCTGGATGTATTGGTCCTAATGGAAGTATCATCTTTTCTCCCTCCCTCTGGCTGCTATTGCATCTGGTCCAACTGCCAGTATTGCTGCAAGAATTTCTGATGGTCGTGGTGGGCAGCCTGGAATCTCTGCATCCACTGGTATGAAGTCTGACACCGGTGCGTATATGCTGCAGCCTTCCTGATTGAAAACATCCCCTGAAAGTGGGCAGTTTCCTATTGCAACAACTATTTTTGGTTCCGGTGCCTTGGCATATATTCTCTGAAGTTTATCCTTCCACTGCTCTGAAACAGCACCTGTAACCAGTATAACATCTGCCTCCCTTGGGTTCTGATGCACGTAGATACCGTACTGTTCAAGATCGTAGCGTGGTGACATAAGGGCAACAACCTCTATGTCACAGCCGTTGCATCCTCCGGTGTTTATGAGACAGACATGAATTGAACCGCTTCTTACAATGTCCTTGAGTGACTTTACCATTTCCTTACCTCATCAAAAATTCTAATAATTCCTTTCTACCATCTTCTATGGCGTCATCGTAATTTTTTCCATTATAAACTACTTCAGAGGTTATTTGGATTTCTATTTCCTCTGTTTCTTCTTCTGTGACGATTTCCATAATGTCTGTAAGCCAGCACAGCCTGAGATCGGAGTGTACCTTCTCCCTGGTGCAGTTGAACTTGGCTGATTCAAATCTGGCGTGTAGTGCTTCAAGACTGGACATGTCCAGGTGTTTCATGAGGATCTCCTCGAACACTTCGGGTGTTGTTTTGAGTTCCTCTGCCATTGGAAGAACCACATCCTCATGCCACCTGTAACTTCTCACTATCCTTTCTTTCATGACCCTTAAGAGCTTTTCATCCTTATCAAATACCTCTTCAGATGGAGAGAACTGATCCTGACTTTGTGAATCCTTTTCAAGGTCTTTCATGTGATCGTTCATGCTAAAACCGTCCTTAATATCCATATTATGGCTGCAACTGCAAATCCTGTAAGTGTTTCATACCTTCCATACCCGGGTCTCATTCCAAGGACCATTGCAATTAAAAAAACACCTATTGTGATGGATATGTAGGATGGAACCACAGTTGCCAGGAGTTGGCTGTTAATTGCAAGCACCCAGCCTATCACTGCAAGTACCAAAGCCACGATGTCAATTTTCTGGGCTCCAAATGGTGACTTGTATTTTTTGTAGCTTAACACAAGACCAGCAACTGATCCCATTACGAATGAAATTAAGTATACAAGGTAGATTATTTGATCCATGTTTTATCACCGTTTATGCAGGCCTGTAAAGGTATATGAATGAACATGCAAGCCCTATAAGAACTATGACCATGGCCCAGGTTTCTGCATTCTCTGAGAAATGGTTTGCATTCTTTTTGTATTGGAGTGCCGTTAGTATAAGTATCAGGAACACTGCAATGGTCAGTGGTATGACAACTATCCACTGAAGGAATGCAGCAAGCCCACTGGCAAGTACAGCTCCAGAAACTGCCAGAGCCATGAAAAATATGGTGTCTTTTTCTTGTTCTTCCATTTTGAATTCCTCTTAAATCATGATGAATTCCCATTTAAGCTTAAATTAGATTTATTGTTAATAGTTTCTTTAGTTTCTTTTAATAATAATTTTTTTAGTAGTAAATCTCTTTTCATGAGTAAATTAATTCTTAAATATTTTTTAATCTTTTAATTTTTAATCTTTTAATAATTAAAGTATTGGCAGGAGCAGTAGGGATCCAACGATTCCAATGAATGCCAGGGACACCTGGAGCATGACTGAATGATTTGGATTAAGAAGTGGTGTGGTTGCACATATGAATGCTGTTACCACCGTCAGGATGATCATTCCAACCAGGTAACCGAGTATTCCAAGCGGGCCGATGAAAACCGTCAGGAATATCCAGAGGAGCATGTACCATGCTATTGACTCTGATATCATGAGGTAACCCCTTAAGAGTCCAAAGTGTTCTGTTTCGTAGCCGGAAATTATGTCCTTTCCCTTGGTTATTGCAAATGGGGAGTAGGGTGCCTTGGATAGTATCAGTACGAAGAACATCATTGCAACAAGTGGCAGACTGTAAAGCAATGGTCCATGGATTGATTGATAAGATATAATCTCGTTGATTCCCATGGTACCTGTTTTCAGGTAGATGAGGATTATAACTGCAAATAGTGGTACTTCGGCTGCTGCTGAGAAAACTGCTCTCACACAGCTGACTTTACCGTAGGGTGAACCTGATGAGGATCCTGCGTTGTGCTCAACGATCTTGTGAATTGCGTATATTGCAAAGATTATGAGGAGTGAGCCTCCCATGACAGGACCCACTATGATGGCTGCAATCCATATGAGGGATAGCATTGCTGTTATTGCAATGTAAAATGGCATTGCTGCTGTTCTGGGAAATGCTGATTCCTTTATGAAGAATTTTATGGTGTGAAGAAGGTGCTGGATGATGGGTGGTCCTGGTCTCATCTGGATCCTTGCCATTATCTTTCTTTGAAGTCCAAAGAGCAGGCTTCCCACCAGAAATGCGATAAGAACGTTTAACAGGATTTTTGCCATTAAGGTATTCATGTGATCACCGATTAAATTTAAATATTGATTCTGTTGATTCTAGGTTCATTTAAATCCCCAACATTTAGTATCCAATAAATGGCTCCTTTCTTTTATCTTCTTCCTCTTCTTTACTGCCCCTTGCCATGGCTAAAAGCCCGAAGGAGAGTATTCCAGTTGGTAGGAATATGAGTGAAATTCCATACACCATCCAGTCAGGTATGTTGAATATAAGGGCATACAATATAGCCCCTACAGAAATTATAAACATAAACCAGCTTATTATCTTCAATTGGTCCATTTAATTCACCTGAATTTTTTCATGAGGTTTTATATCCTTGAAAATCGTACCCCACCTTTAAGAAATCTTATATTTATTGTTTTCCCAGTTTTAAACATATAGATCATATTTTGAATCATTAGAATGGTTTGTTTATGATTAACATTATTTCAATGGCTCTAACAATTACAAGCAGTGAACTCAAGTGTATTATGAGCAGGAATGGTGAACCCGGAGTTCGAAACATCTCTGCCTTGGTTGCAAAAAATGGTGCAACTCCACTCTCACCTGCAACTCCCAGGAACACCAGTATGGATCCTAAGAGCATCATAGGTGTTGTTGAGGAGAGCTGTGCAATTTGAAGGAGACTTATGGTTCCTGTTGAGGCAAGTACCAGTGCTGCACCTCCAAATAAAGGCAATGATGCCATCATTGCTATAAGTCCGTACTGATATGCTGCATCCAGTACATCAACCTGTTTCACAGCTGCAACTATACCTATGTTCACGATACCTATGAGGCATATGAACAGTGTGAAATCGAATAAATCTCCTGTTATCATTGCCCCTGCAGTTGCAAGTCCGCAGACAATTGCAAGGAACCTTCTGATCTTGAATTCTGCCCTGCCAACCCTGACTTCCCTGTCCTTGAGGGATCCAAATTCAGCCTCAACCTGGGCTTCTGTTTTGCTGATAGCAATGAGGAATGTGAATGCCAGTGCTGCTGCAAACATGAAAAGGTTGAATGGGGTCATGTAGAGTACGATGTCCCCCAGTGGTATGTAACCCAGTAGGTGTGCTCCAAGTATTGATACGTCCATTTTATTTTACTCCTTTTTGAATTCTTCTCTGCCTAAAACACCAATGAGTCCTGCTTTGAATGTAACTTTTATGAATATTCCAAAGGCTGCAAGGAAGAGCGCCAGTAACCAGTACTGTGGGAACACGAAGAACACCATGAATCCTGCAAGCCAAAAACACCACGCGATACCTGAGGCTCCGGCTATTCCTTCCCACATACCTGATGGAACTCCTCTAACTGTCCTTGAAAGTACGTAGAATAATATTCCGGCACCTGCAACTGCTCCTCCTGTAAATCCACTCATGAAGGCTCCCTGTGCAATTAGGATGACTGAAATAAAGACAGGTGCTGTGTGAAGCACTTCCATGTCCATTTTCATTGGTAACGGTACCAGTGGAACATGTTTTCCTTCCTTGGTTCCGTTCTTCCTCATTTCCCTGCTCATGAGAACCTCGCTTATTGCAAGTATCTCTGCAAGTTCAACAACCAGTCCAGGCAGTATGAGGGACTCTGCAAGGTCAGTTCCAACTGCAGCGACTATTACCAGCATTGCTATGCCCACAAGATCCGTTAATATTAATATGTGGAGATCATTTTTCTCAAAGGATATTCCCAGAAGACCTATGAGACCAGCAACTATACCGACTATTACTGCAGGCGTGTAGAGTGCAACCACAACTGGAGATACAACATCGGGAACTATCAATCCTCTTCCCTCCTCATTGTGAAGTTTATTGCAACCCATGAGGCTATGGTGAATGCCATCATGAGTATGGTTGACTCAAGTACCGTGTCGAAACCACGTGTGTAGTAGAGTATCTCGTCTATGAGTCCACCAGGGGATGAATAGATGGATGTACCGTAGTAGAGTGTTGTGTTTTTAACACCTATTGCAATTGGGGAGAGGTAAGCTGTTACCTGACCTATTTCAGGTGAAAACATTGGGTACTGAGCCCTCACAGTTCCCCTCTCCTGAAGGGGACTGCCTCCTCTGTCGTAGGGTGCCAGTGGATTCTGGGCATTTATCTGTGATTGAGGTGTTGGTTTTGGATACAACTGATGATCGTTGAGTGAAAGTGGTATCACAAATCCTGCAAGAAGTACAACGCTGAGAATAACTGCAAAAACCCTTGGAATACTTTTTGGGTTTGCAAGGGAATTCCACATTTGTCCTATGCTCTTCAAAGTTCTGCCCCCATTTCTTCAAGTCTTACAACAGCCCTCAAAAGAACCATGGTTATTAAAACCGTTGCTGCAACGTAGGTTACAAGGGCGATTGTGTCGTTGTAGGTTAAAAAGATCATTGAAACACCCACTGCAGGTATTTCTGTGTTTATAACCCTTACTATTGGATCCTTAACCCCAGGGCCAATCACCGTGGCTATACAACCAATTATCACAAGGGCACATCCTGTGTAGAACCATATATAAATATCAAGCAACTGCCCCTTCCTCCTGGGATTTCTTTCTTCTTATGTCATTTATCTTTATGATTGCCATAAGCAGGATGACAGTTGAAATTGGATCGAATATTGCAGCAACCATTGCAACGTCGAGATACTTTGCAGCCACAACCATTCCAATAAAACCGCCTTCAAGGACTGCTAGCATTATAACCTTATCAATAGGTTTTGGAAGCATTATCAGACCTGCAGCACCTATTAAAGCCACTACAGCAGACACTGTTGTTAAATTTATGAGATCTAAGATTGGATACATCATCTCACCGTTTCTTTTGGGTTTTTGTTATTTACATGTTTTATTTAATGTGTAATTCATGTGTTTTTCAATACTAGGTAGTTTTCAATATTGAATTCAAAATATGAGTTCAATGAACTTGGTATTTTGAAGAAATCATGATTCTTTTTGCGATTTTTTTGTTTCGGATAGTTTTTAGTTATAAAGGATTATTTCTACTTACAAATGATTTTTGCTTCAAGATCGCAATTCTCAACTACCTTTTGTCAGATTAAACCACCGATAGCCAATTCAAAGATTGAATTTCAAATCAGCAGCTCACTCCTTTATGATCTCCTCTTTTACCCTTCCAATTGAGTAAGCTATTGCGTTTGAGCTTAAAGTAGAGGTTATAAAGAACGTTATTGCCATTATAGCACCGAAAGGTGTCTGAATGTAGAGAGCTATCATTGCAGACAGTGCAAAGCCTATGACGTTTAGGTAAAGCATTCTCTCAGATCTGTCCCTTGCAAAAAGGGTTCTTAAAGCCATCACCACTATTATGATGCCCAGGATCTCCATCAACATTATTATCGTACCTTTTAGATTTGTTTACACAATTTTAGGATTTTGAATGATTCGAATGATTTTTAAGAGTTCATGATTTTATAAAAAAATCTATTTTTATAAAGTTCTTTTATGAAGTTTGAATTTTTTAAATTTTAAATCGATTTAAATTTTAAATTGAATCTCAGGTTACACATTTAGGTTAACTTAGTGTGTCTTCCCATTTTCTCTGCAATTTTCCCAATAAGCCTTGAAGCATGGGTGTGGCTGATTCCCTGAATCGTGATGATTGCAAGTACCATTCCAACAATGAACTCTGCAGGTGTGAGGCCTATAAATGATGTTGCAGCTATTATGCAGGTCATGGTAAGGGCGCCTGTTGTACCTGCATATCCCGGGTCTGCACAGAGCCTGTTACCAAAGTAAACAAGAGTTGCAGCTATTAATCCGCCTTCAGGTATTCCTATTGTGTAGCATCCAATTGCTGCAAGAAGTGTTCCTGCGGATGCATCAGGTGAACAAAGTATGTTTCCCTGGAAGAATCCCCCTGCAAGGTCTCCTCCCCTGGATTGTACGTCTCTTCCTATGACTTCTGCACCCTTTACACCGGGGGCTTCAGGAAGTCCCATCCATGTGTCTATGAGCACGAAGTTAATCCAGGATATGACTGCTGCAATCAGAATTCCCAGTATCTCGTTCAATTTGATTCCTCCACTTTGGGTCTTGGAACGATTTTTTCAAGAAGGAATTTTGAGAAGAGTGCTGTTAACACCCCAACTATGACTCCTATGATCATTCCGTTGGTTCCTTCATAACCAAGGCCAAATAACATGGCTGTAAAGCCCACTGCAAGTACTGCTGTTGGAAAGATAACGCTGATCGTCCAGGACTGCCTCATTGGTCTTTCAGGAAGTAAAGGCATTCTCAAAATCAATCCTACAATTATTGCAGATATTATGGCAAGTATGTAACTCATCATCGTATACACAACATTAACATGAATAATCATGATAAAAGGGTACGTCAACACAATATATAAATGTTTTTACTTAGCCCATGTTAACAGAAATATGTTTAATTGTACAAAGTAATTAAAGCTTGTTTCAAAAAACGAAACTTAACGGAGTTAATTAATATTTCAGCAAAATAAACCCATGAATATTAAAAGAAATGGAGGATATAATAAATAGAAAATGTTGGTAGTAATACATGGAATAAAAAGCCATTAAAGTCTTAAAAATAATTTTAAAGTTTAAATAATCCTAAAAAACTTATTTAATTGAATTTTTTACTGTCAATTGAGTTTATGGAAAAAATAAAGAAAAAAACAAGTTAAAGGAGAAAATATTTCTTGCCAAAATTACGGGAAAAAAGAGAATGGATAATCTTTTGAACAATGAATAAATACAATGGATAAAAATTGAACAATGAACAAAAAATTAACGATAGTTACACTCTCATTTTAAAAACAATCATTATGATCTAAACTGTTTCAATAACACACATACCTTGAATTCATTTAAAAATGAATGCTTTTAAAGAGAATTGTTAATTTAAAGATTATTTGAAGAACTTCATTCTAAAAGATTATAAGACAAGATGTACTAGTTACGTAGTAAGTATATAATACTTATTTTGATTGTAAGACAAGGTGTTAACTACATGAAACTTGATAAAACCATTTCAACAATCCTAATTATCTTGATTATTCTGGGGGTTTCTGCAGTTGTTTACATAGTGGTTAACCCTCAACCCAATGAAAAATTCACAGAACTTTACATCATTGGTGAAAACGGAAAGGCAGGTAATTATCCCATTAACATGAGCGCCGGTGAAACAGGTAACGTAACCATGGGTATTGTGAACCATGAATACATGGAAACTTCCTACAATCTCATTGTAAAATCTGGTAACAACACCATCTACCAGAGATCCAACCTAACACTTCCAAGTAATGGAAAAATAGAGATTCCTGTTGAATTCAACCTTACAAAAAGGGGTAACAACACAGTTGAATTCCTGCTTTACAAGCTTCCAGATGAAACTAAGGTTTACAGGTCAGTTTACTTAACTGTGAACATCTCCTGATC
>ENA-UOOE01001299-UOOE01001299.1-fermentation-metagenome-genome-assembly--contig:-NODE-1299-length-21443-cov-15.379418_pt1 | contig 21443 bp, 21 predicted proteins | sample MGYA00245776_ERZ724021 | MGnify/ENA primary metagenome ERZ724021 (study PRJEB28704, sample SAMN03018321) | fermentation metagenome | biome: anthropogenic terrestrial biome; feature: soil... | reverse complement strand
AATTTTCTTGGTTCAGCGTTGACTTACCGTCAACTCTTAATACTATAACAGCTTTCTTTTGATATGTCAATATCTTTTTTGTGATTTTTTATATTTTTTTCTACAAATTTTACTCTAAATATTCACTCCCATTTCAGATAATATTCCCTTCAATATATGTAGATCTTTTAGATATGTATCTTTTAAATCCCTTTTATATAAAATCGCAGCAGGATGATACAGAGGAAAAACTTTATAAGGCTTTCTATCGATTTCGGCTTGTAACATTTCGCCATGTACATCTCCAATTTTTACATCATTTTGAAATATTCCTTTCAAAGGGGTATTCCCGAGAGTAACCAATACCTCTGGATCAATAATACATATCTCCGCAAACAAAAAATCCACAAATTTTTCGATTTCCTTTTCTGTAGGAGGCCTATTTACTAATCTTCCAGTTTTAGCACTTTCTTTCGTTGGTCTGTATTTAACAATATTAGTTATATATACTTTTTCTCTTTTTATTTCCAATGTCGTTAGAAATTCATTTAAATATTTCCCTGCTTGCCCCACAAACGGTTTTTTTTGCTCAACCTCTTTTGCTCCTGGAGCTTCTCCTATAAGAATTATAGGACTATCTACGTTCCCATTTCCTAACACTATGTCTTTATCCTTATAAGCATTAAGTATTTTATTATTTAGTTTCAACAATTCTTCATTCTTCAATAACTTCATCCTTTCTCGGAGTTAAAATCACTTCCTTATATTTATCTCTTATTTTCTTAAAATCTTCCCAAGAATCTTTTTTCTTATTTTCGTCTCTTAAAAGCGCTGCCGGATGATAAGTAGGCATAATATAAAAGCTTCCTCTCTGAATCCATTTTCCTCTATCAGCAGTAATCTTAAAATCCGGACTGATAATATTTCTTGCGGCTATAGCTCCAAGGCAAACTATTATATCAGGATTTATTATTTTAACTTGCCATCTTAAATATTCAATGCATATGACACTTTCCTCTTCATAAGGATTTCTGTTATTCGGAGGTCTACATTTAACTACATTTGCTATATAAACATCTTCTCTCTTCAAGCCGATTGCTTCTACCATCTTATCTAAAAGTTGCCCTGCTTTTCCTACAAAGGGCCTTCCCTGCTGATCTTCATTATATCCGGGCCCTTCTCCAATAAACATCAATCTTGCTTTTTTATTCCCTTCTCCAAATACTACATTAGTCCTTCCCTGGCTTAAATCACATCTGTGACATTTAGAAACTATATATTCAAGTTCCTCTAAAGTATACATTTTAATTCCCCCGAACTATATCTTAAACTACATATATTTTATCACAATTTGGTTTGTAAAATAAAATTATATTTGCTTTAGGATTTATTATTAAATTCATAATTTTATCTACATCTCAAATTTACACCTTTAAGTTTATGAAATCTTTTCTGAATTATCCGAGTAAATTTAAATTTAGTTCTTCTGTTCCGTTACAATTTAAAATCATGTCCTTACTGTGATTGATATATTTAATTTTCTACTGTAAATATAAACAGCGGCTTTGAAATTCTAAATAAAAGAGCACTGCAAATATTTTAAAGACTAAAATATTTGCGGTACTCTTAATCGAATACTAAAAATATATCGTTATTCCTCCAAAGGTTTCATAGTCGGGAATAATAAAACATCTCTGATACTTGGCTGATTTGTAAGCAATATTACCAGTCGATCTACTCCTATCCCAAGGCCTCCTGTAGGTGGAAGTCCTACTTCTATGGCATTAACAAAATCCGTATCCATCATATGAGCTTCCTCATCTCCCAGTTCTCTTTGTTTTAATTGATCAACAAATCTTTGTTTTTGATCTATGGGATCATTAAGCTCACTAAAAGCATTGGCGATTTCCCAAGTATTGATAAATGCTTCAAACCTCTCAGTTTTTCTTGGATCATTAGGATTCTTTTTAGCAAGAGGAGAAACTTCAACGGGATGACCCGTGATAAAAATTGGTTGAACCAAATTCTTCTCACAGAAAGCTTCAAAAAATTCATTGATTACATGTCCTCTCGTCATTCCGGATTTTATTTCTAATCCTTTTTCTTTAGCTATTTCTATAGCCTCTTTGTCAGTATTTATTTTACTAAAATCTACACCAGAAAATTCTTTTATAGCTTCTTCCATATCCATTCTCTTCCAAGGAGGAGTTAAATCTATATCTATACCTTGATAATTAATCTTAGTAGTTCCTAATGATTCCTCTGCCACATAGGCTACTATTCCTTCCGTTATCCTCATCATTTCTTCATAATCCACATAGGCTTGATAAAGCTCAATGTTTGTAAACTCAGGATTATGTTTATAGTCCATACCTTCATTTCTAAACATTCTTCCCATTTCATATACTTTCTCAAAACCGCCGACTATAAGCCTTTTCAAATATAATTCATTGGCAATCCTTAAATACATGTCTATGTCCAAAGTATTATGGTGAGTAATAAAAGGTTTTGCATTTGCTCCCCCAGCTATTGTACCAAGTATGGGAGTTTCAACTTCTAAAAAACCTCTTTCATCAAGATACTTTCTTATATTCTTTAAAATTTTAGTTCTAAGAATAAATGTATCTCTTACTTCAGGATTTACTATTAAGTCCACATATCTTTGTCTGTATCTCAAATCCATATCTTTAAGCCCATGAAACTTTTCCGGAAGTATCTGAATGGATTTTGAAAGAAGAACAATTTTTTCGGCTCTAATTGATATTTCCTCTGTATTCGTTTTAAACACCTTTCCTACGACCCCTATTATATCTCCAATGTCATACTGCTTTATCCAACCATATTCTTCTTCTCCTATAGAATTCATCTTCGCTAATATTTGAATTTTATCTTCACTATCCTGTAAGTCAAAAAATATTATTTTCCCATGGCCTCTTTTGGACATAATCCTCCCTGCCACAGATACTTCTTTTTCTTCCAATTCATCAAAATTCTCTTTTATTTCTGTGCTATGATGAGTATAGTCGAATTTTTCAATAATAAAGGGATTCCTTCCTGCTTCTACTAACTGTTTTAGTTTCTCTCTCCTTAGTTTAAGTATTTCATTAATTTTTTCTTCAGTTCCTGGCATTTCCGTTCCTCCTCTACTTGTTAATTTTCAGAATTTCATATTTTATAATTCCATCTGGTACATGTACTTCAACAATATCCCCTATTTTACCTCCTATTAACGATTTCCCCACGGGAGATTCATTTGAAATTTTGCCTACATAAGGATCTACCTCTGCTGAACCAACTATAGTATACTCTATTTCTTCATCATACTCCAAATCTTTAAGAAGCACTTTAGAGCCAATCGTTACCACATCTGTTTTAATATCATCATCATCAATTACTTTAGCATTCCTAAGCATATTCTCCAATTTTACTATTCTTTCTTCCAATTGAGCCTGTTCATTCTTTGCTTCGTCATACTCGGAATTTTCACTTATATCTCCAAATGCCAAGGCTTGTTTTATTCTCTCAGCAACTTCTTTTCTTCTGACTGTTTTTAAAGTTTCCAGTTCCTCCTCCAACTTTTTTAAACCATCAACCGTAATAAAAACATTTTTATCAGCCATCTGTACCTCTCCTTTTCTTATAATAACACATCTCATTTATCTATTTGTTAGAATATTGATTTCATTATATGGTGACATTATAATTTAGCTTTTCTTTATTGTCAAGTACTTACAATTTTATTTTATTGCTCCTATGAATAATAACAAACTCTTCTATTGTATATTCCCTTCCATTTGCCAATATCCCCAGAAAATCTTTATAATCATGTTGTTCAAGTAATTCATATTTATTAGAAAATATTTTCTCCTCAGGAGCAAAGTACTCATTTGTTTTTATTTTACCTTTCGTCGAAAATAAAAAATCTTCAATGGGCACTATTGTTTTCTCTTTAATTTGAGTCAAAAATATTTTATTTCTGCTTAAATCAAATACCACAGACTTTTTTCTTAATTTATTTGAGTCAATGATATTTTTTTCTTTAAAATTAATTATTATCGAATAATTGGACAATATTTTATCAACATTCTGAGAATAAAATATCGATAAACCAGTTTTTTCTAACGTATTAGAAGTCAATTCATCAATATAACCCCTTTTTTCATCTGTAACAGTTAAAAATCCTATTCCTTTGGAAAGATTTTCTACTAATAAATAAAATGACGGATCATCTTCTCCAATAATCAATATTTCTTTTCTTCTCAGATCCTCTTTCATTTCTTGAAAAATCTCATTTAACACGTGAGGAAGAAATTCTGCCATTACCATCTTTCCATCTGCTACAGAAAAACTTGTTTCTCTTTCAATTTTCAGTATATCTTCATTGTCAAAAATATAGGAACTATCAAATACAATATTCTTAAAATCCCTTTCTTCGATATTATTTATGCTGTGAATTATTTCATCAATAAATTTATCTTTTTCCTTCGGCATAAGAGGTGATATTCCAAAGCTCTTTCCTATAATATTTTCCTTAATGTCAACGATATCCATTATTATCTTAGAGCCGAAAACTTTCATTATTTTGTCAGGACAATATTTAAATATTCCTTTTTTTAAGTATCTTCTATAATCTTCCTCCCCTATAACATATAAAAAGTCAAAACATATATATCCCCCCAAATTTTTATTATATGAACATATATATTACCCACTTCTCAAATTATGCCGAAATTCTTTTAAATATTCTAATAATAATTCTTCTATCTCATTTTTATCATTCATTTGATTGATATGATTTTTAATCACCGCCGAATTTTTCATACCTTTTATATACCAGCTTAGATGTTTCCTCATTTCTTTAATTCCTCTTTTTTCTCCTTTAACAGAACAAATGAGTCCCATATGTCTTATGGCAGTATGAATTATCTCTTCTTCTGTAGGCAAAAAATCTTCTTTGCCTTGAATCAGCCTCAGAATCCGTTTAAATATCCAAGGATTTCCTCTGGCACTTCTTCCTATCATAACTCCGTCACATCCGGTATAGCGAAACATTTCAACAGCATCTTTCGGTTCGTAAATATCTCCGTTTCCTATAACCGGTATTTTAACCGTTTTTTTAACTTCCCTAATAATATCCCAATCGGCTTCTCCAGAATAAAACATATCTCTGGTTCTTCCATGAATAGTTATCCCTTGAGCACCTGACTCTTCTATTATTTTAGCTACTTTCAATGCATTTATATTTTCTTTGTCCCATCCTTTTCTTATTTTAACCGTAACAGGCTTTTCTGCAACTTTAACTACATTGCTTACTATCTTTCCTATTAAATCAATGTCCTTAAGTAATGCACTTCCATCTCCATTTTTCACCACTTTAGGGGCAGGGCAACCCATATTTATATCTATTACATCTATGTCGTTTCTCTTATTTATATGGTCTGATACTACTTCAGCCATAATATCCGGATCAGACCCAAATATTTGAACTCCAACAGGTCTTTCTCCATTTTCTATACTCATAATATCGTAAGTCTTTTTATCTTTATAATAAAGGCCTTTTGAACTTACCATTTCAGTATATACAAGGCCGGCGCCCATTTCTCTGCATATAATCCTAAATGAACTATCAGTTACTCCTGCCATAGGAGCAAGAAATATATTATTTTTAACATCAACACTGCCAATTCTCATCTTTCCACTCCTTAGAATTTAAAAATAAGTAGCCTTAAAGGCTACTTGAATTTTTATTTCTTTTGTATATTATCTTTAACCCCTCTAAAGTCAGGAGTTTATCTATCCTGTTAATATACTTGCTTTCACTCGCCAAAAGAGAAGCAAATCCTCCCGTCGCTACTATATTTTTAACTTTCCCTTCAGGTTTCAACTCATTTATCATTTTTTCGATAATATAATCAACCAGCCCTCTGTATCCATATACCAATCCGGCCTGTATACTGCTTACAGTATTTTTACATATTACTCTTTCAGGTTCTACCAACTCAACTTTAGGTAGTTTCGCCGTTCTCATAAATAATGCTTCACTGGAGATTTTAATACCGGGAGCTATAGCTCCTCCCAGATAATCCCCGTTTTTGGATATGGCACAAAAAGTTATTGCGGTTCCGAAGTCAACTATAATCAAAGGTCCGCCGTACTTTTCATATCCGGCTACCGCATTAACTATTCTGTCGGCACCCACCTCTTTGGGATTGTCATATTTTATATTCATTCCGGTTTTTACACCTGGCCCTATTATCAAAGGGTCATGTCCAATATACCTCTTAATAGTGGCATCTAAAGTATACATTAAAGTAGGTACTACTGAAGAAATTATAACATCTTCCACATCCTTAAAACATAAATTGTGATAACTAAATATCTGCCTTAGTAAAAGACCGTATTCGTCGGAAGTTTTGTCCTTATCCGTAGCTATTCGCCAATCATAAAGTAATCTATCTCCATCATATACTCCCAACACAATATTTGTATTTCCTACATCTATAACCAATAACAATGTTATACCCTCCTATAAACTACCCTTTTTATTAAGGGAAGCTATTACGCTTGTAGTTATTATTATTGCGACAATTATTTCCGGTATTCCGTTAGCCACTCCAATTCCGACTATAGCTTTTCCTACAGCCGTTGAGCTAATTCCTGCTTTTTGTACGAATTCCTCTCCATAAATCCAATATATTCCTGACATAACTCCAACGGTATTGGTTAATGTTCCTACTGCAGCAGCCATAACCAGCTCTATTCCATTCCTTTTCAAATGTTTATGAGAATAGTAACCCATAAACAAAGTTAATAAAATAAGTACTATATTGAATACTAATATCCAACCACTATTTGAATTCTTTATACCGTTAGTAAAGGATACTATAAGATATATCAGGATTATACTCCATAAAAAATACAATACTCTCCGTGAAGCCTTTTCCCCTAATTTCTTAAATCCGATATAGGTATAATAAGAAGTGATTCCTATAAGAATTCTTGGCAGAACCGATATAATTGGATTCAAAAATACAAAAGAAACAGGCGTAGGATTTGCTATAGCTTGAAATATACTGAATAAGCCAAATATCAATCCTACTAATCCTCCAACTGTAGGTCCTTCGGTTATAGCCCCTATTATAACAGGTATGTGCATAATTGTAGCTCTTGTAACACCTATAGGTATAAATCCCAGGGGGGTAAGACCAAGAACCGCAGAAATCGCCCCCAATACTCCTGTAATTACTATCTTTCTCGCTGTAAAGCCCTTAATTTTTGACATAAATCATCCTCCGTTCTAGTTCATTATTTAGATACCAGACGATATTCCATATAAAACGAAAACAGTCCAGCTCACAATGGATGCCAGCTATAGCATTCTTTTAAAGATATTTTAATACCAATTCCGAAAAAATTCAATGACTATTTCATAAAATCTGTATTGCCCTCACCATTTATGTCTTTATAGGATGGAATATCTCCATACCCTTCAGCAGATAACACTCCGTTAGTTATCGCTCTTGAAACTGTTTCACTTGCCAAAGTCCCTATTAAATTTATATCTTCTTTAACTTCTCCCGTTCCCATAACAAATATAGTATCTCCGTCATATGTAGTATTAATGGGATTTATCGATCTGGCAAGACCGTTTTGAGCCATCTGAGCTATTTTATTACCTTCCGCTTTCGTAATTTTTCCATTAGTGGCTACGACCCCTATAGTCGTATTGCCCATGGGAAAACCTGTTGTTTTTTCTTTTTCTTTCATCAATTCATAGGAATTCATCAACTTTTTATTTTTTCTGTCAAATATTCCTGCTAGTATATGATTATTGTTATAATCGTATACATCCCCATAGCTGTTCACCACTACCAACGCTCCTACCCATAAATTTCCTACATTCATACTGGCACTGCCCAATCCAGATTTCATAGAATTTTCAGGCCCCAATATCTTTCCCACAGTAGCACCGGTTCCACAGCCTATATTTCCTTGCCTTCTTTCTTCACTACTGGAATTTTTTGCTGCTTCGTAACCCATATGAAAATCAGGTCTTATTTTATAATCTCCTAAATTCAAATCAAATATTACTGCACCACAAACTATAGGGACTTTGGTAACTCCTACATCAAAACCCGAACCCATTTCTTCCAGATATTTCATCACTCCTCCTGCTGCATCCAAGCCAAAAGCACTTCCCCCCGAAAGGACAACTCCATGAATTTTGTCAACTAATTTTTCAGCTTTAAGCAAATCCGTTTCCCTTGTTCCAGGCGCAGAGCCTCTCACGTCTACTCCCCCGGTAGCACCCCTCTTGCATAATACAACGGTGCACCCTGTCATTCCTTTATCAGAACTAAAGTGTCCCACTTCTATTCCGGGAATATCCGTTATATATCCTTTATACATAAAATCACCCTCTTTATTATTTTCTAAAATAAAATATTGAAAAGGCTTCTATCATGATATTAATATATTTAAAGAAGCCTTTTTTGAAACTCATTATATGAAAAGTATGAATTAAGGAAAATATGACTTTCCTATAGGTTATAAATAAGTAAAATCAATGAAATTCTTATACTAATTTTAACCTTTAAAAAACATCAGAAGCAGCCCTGCAGCCACTGCAGAACCAATAACTCCGGCAACATTCGGACCCATTGCATGCATAAGTAAAAAATTTCTTGGATTTGCTTCTTGTCCCACTTTCTGAGAAACCCTTGCAGCCATAGGCACTGCCGATACTCCTGCAGAACCAATCAGCGGGTTTACTTTTCCTCCACTCATTTTATACATTATTTTCCCAAATAACACTCCACCTGCTGTTCCTATGGAAAATGCAATTAGACCAAGCATTATTATCTTAAGTGTTGAAGGAGAAAGAAACGTTTCTGCATTAGCTGTTGCACCTACCGTTGTTCCTAAAAATATTGTAATTATATTAATTAATTCATTTTGTACTGTCTTAGAAAGTCTGTCTACCACACCTGACTCTCTAAGCAAGTTGCCCATCATCAGCATACCAATCAACGATGCTGCTGAGGGAAGGAGTAATGTTACAACTACTGTAACCAATATAGGAAATATTATCTTTTCTTTTTTAGATACAGGTCTTAACTGCTCCATTACAACTTCACGTTCTTTTTTTGTTGTTAACGCTTTCATAATCGGTGGCTGGATAATTGGCACTAATGCCATATACGAATAAGCAGCCACTGCTATAGGGCCTAATAAATGGGGAGCCAATCTGCTTGTTAAGAAAAGTGCCGTAGGCCCGTCTGCACCTCCTATTATTCCTATACTTGCTGCCTCAGGCCCTGTAAATCCTAAAGTTACAGCTCCCATAAACGTAATAAATATTCCGAGCTGAGCCGCAGCTCCAAGAAGTATACTGCTCGGAGCTGCGATTAACGGCCCAAAATCTGTCATAGCCCCTATACCGAGAAATATTAAGGGAGGATATATGCCTAACTTAACTCCTTGATACAAATAATATAAAAGTCCGCCTATTTTCTTTGTTTGGGGAATTAAAGTTCCCGTCGCAGAATCCTTTACTACTTCAATTACCGGTGGATCCATAAGGCCACTAATGGGAAGATTAGCAAGCAGCATTCCAAAAGCTATTGGTATCAAAAGGAGTGGTTCATATCCTTTTTTTATAGCTAAATAAAGAAGTATAAATGAAATAATAAGCATTATTACTTCTTTATATGTAAGAGCTGCAAAGCCTGTACTTTGTAAAAAATCTTTCAATATACTAAATAGCATTCAATCCACCACCTTCTCATATTTTATTCTATGCCCACCAATTTATCTTCCGTTTTGACGGTTGCTCCTTTGCTAACATAAATTCCCGTAACTTTTCCGTCTTTGGGAGCCACTATTTCATTTTCCATTTTCATTGCCTCTAATATAATTAGTGTCTGACCGGATTTAACAATATCGCCTTCCTTAACATTTATATTTAAAATAGTACCTGGCATTGGTGCATAAACTACTTCCGTGCCCTTAGCTATCGATATATTTTTCTTATCTTCTTCTGAAGAAACTTCTTTTTCTGTTGGGTTTTGTTTTTGAACCGAGCTTTCAACTACTTTCTGCTGGATCGGCTGACTTTGATATTGAACTTCATTAGATACCTCTTCTACTTCTACTTCATATTTTTTTCCATTTACGTTTATAAGAAATTTTCTCATTTTTTACCTCCTAAAATTGTTTTATTTATAATCTCTTAAACATTTGCTGTTCTCTTCCTACTCTTGACCATATACATTCATTTGTGGATATTCTTTTTATACTTTTTATATTCATTTCGGGTATCGATACTCCCAAACTTGCAGCTACTGCTGCAGATATAATTGCTATCAATTCTTCGTTTTCATCATCCTTAATATTTTCCATATTGGCCTCCTTAGCTACTAATTTCTGACTTGTTTTCTTCATCTTAGTGCCTTTATTTGTTATAACCTTAGAGCCCTTTATTAGGTATGATATTATTAATAAAGATATAAACACAATAGCCATGCTAAATATAGTTATTATTAAGCTATCAGACATTGTTATCTTATCTCCCACTATCTCACCTTCCTACAGAGGAATATTTCCATGTTTTTTAGCCGGTCTCTCTTCTCTCTTACTTCGAAGCATATCAAAGGCACTTATAAGTCTTGGTCTGGTAGTACTGGGCACTATTACATCGTCTACATACCCTCTTGACGCTGCAATATAAGGATTATTTACAGTGTCTTTATATTCTGCTATTTTTTCCTTCCTGAACTCTACAGGATCTTCAGAGCCTTCAATTTCCTTTTTGAATATAATATTTGCTGCACCTTCGGGTCCCATAACTGCTATTTCAGCATTAGGCCATGCAAATACTTGATCTGCTCCCAAGTCCTTAGAACACATCGCAAGGTAAGCTCCGCCATAGGCCTTTCTTATTATAAGAGTGACCTTAGGTACTGTCGCTTCACTATAAGCATAAAGCATTTTGGCTCCATGTCTTATAATCCCTCCATATTCCTGTTCTGTTCCAGGTAAAAATCCCGGTACATCTACGAGATTAAGCAGCGGTATGTTAAAAGCATCGCATGTCCTAATAAATCTGCCGGCTTTATCAGAAGCATTAACGTCAATACATCCCGCCAAAACTTTAGGCTGGTTTCCAATCACTCCTACGGTCATCCCGTTGAGTCTTATATATCCTGTAATCATATTCTGAGCATAATAGGGCTGAACTTCAAAAAATTCTCCTTTATCTGCTAATATATTTATTATTTCCTTCATATCATAGGATTTATTTGGATTTTCAGGTATTATTTCGTTAAGTCTCTCTTCAACCCTATTTATATTATCATCAGCTTCAATAATAGGAGGCTCTTCAAGATTATTTGATGGAAGATAACTCAGCAATCTTTTTATCCTTTGAATGCAGTCTTCCTCATTTGAATCTATAAAATGAGCAACTCCACTGATTTTATTATGAGTCACAGCTCCTCCCAACTCTTCCTGAGATACTTCTTCTCCGGTAACCGATTTTATCACCTGAGGTCCGGTAATAAACATCATTCCCGTATTTTCAACCATAAATATAAAATCCGTCAGTGCCGGTGAATAAACAGCACCTCCCGCACATGGCCCCACAATTACAGAAATTTGGGGAACTACACCTGAAGCCAATGTGTTTCTATAAAAAATATTTCCATATCCCGATAGAGCATCTACTCCTTCCTGTATCCTTGCTCCTCCGGAATCATTAAATCCTACTATAGGTGCACCCATTTTAATTGCCATATCTTGAACCTTGCATATTTTTGCTGCGTGCATCTCTCCAAGAGAACCTCCCAGAACTGTAAAATCCTGAGCATATACAAAAATCAGTCTTCCATCTACAGTGCCGTATCCTGTCACAACTCCGTCTGCCTCTGCTTCAACTTTTTCCATTTCAAAATTAGTACATCTGTGCTTTACAAAAGCATCTATTTCAACAAAGCTGCCTTCATCCAATAAAAGATTTATTCTTTCTCTCGCAGTAAATTTACTGGATTTATGCTGTTTTTCAATACGTTTTTCACCTCCTCCAAGAGATATTTTATTCTTGGATTCGATTAGTTCCTCGATTTTGTTTTTCATTTTTACCCTCCTTCTTCTCTACATAATACTAATTTCTTTCACAAAGTTCTATCAAAACTCCAAAGGTGCTTTTGGGATGCAAAAAAGCAATTTTTGCTCCTCCTGCACCATAACGAGGCTTTTCATCAATCATCCTTATACCTTTCGATTTCATCTCTTCAATAGCTTTATCGATATCATCTACTTTATAAGCTATGTGCTGTATTCCCTCGCCTTTCTTTTCGATAAACTTCGATATAGGGCCATTTTCCTCTGTAGACTCTAAAAGTTCAATCTCTGTATCTCCAATGGGCAAAAAAGCAACTCTCACTTTCTGTTCTTCTATAACTTCATTGCCTTGAGCCTTTATACCCAACACATTTTCATAAAACTTTAAAGTCTCATCTAAATCTTTAACCGCTATTCCTATATGATCTACCTTTTTAATCACTTTATTTCCTCCCTTCTTATTTAAGTAATTCTATAATCTTATCCCTTCCAGTATAAGGATCTAAATTTCTTAAGACCACTTTCTCCGCCAATTCCTCTAAAATAGAATTATTTTTAATTGTCTTCATAACTGAGCTCATTAGCTCATCTTCCACTAACTTTAATATTTCGAGTTTTGCATTTCTAACCCTTATGTCCTTTAATTTATTGGTACTCTCCAAATATTTTCTATGTTCTATTATCTTGTCAAGAAGAATATCCATGCCTTCGTTCCTGACCCCCGATACTTTTAATACAAATGGCCTATAATCCTTCTTATCGTTTAAATCAAGCATCATTTGAATTTCTAACTCAGTTTTATCGGCTCCATCCAGATCCGATTTGTTTATTGCAAAAATATCTGCTATTTCAACGATTCCCGCTTTAATAGCTTGTATATCATCTCCCATATTAGGAGCCGTCACCATAAGCACCGTATCCGCAAGCTTAACTATATCTATTTCGGACTGGCCAACTCCTACAGTTTCAATGAATATATAATCTGTCCCAAATATATCAAGTATCTTTACAGCTCCTTGGGTGGCCTTGGATAATCCTCCTAAAGAACCTCTGGTACCCATACTTCTGATAAAAACTTCTTTGTCAAGGGCTAAATCATTCATTCGAATTCTATCGCCTAAAATTGCTCCTCCTGTAAAGGGACTTGTAGGATCTATTGCTATTATCCCCACTTTTTTCTTCCTTTTTCTCAATTCTTTTGTAAGCTTATCAGTGATAGTGCTCTTACCGCTTCCAGGAGGGCCTGTAATACCTACAATATAAGCCCTGCCAGTATATTTATATAACTTTTTAATCATGTCAAAAATTTCTTTGTCCCCGTTTTCAACCATAGTTATAGCTCTTGCACAAGCCCTCTTATCTCCCATTATTAGTTTATCTTCCAAGTCCAACTTATGCACCACCTATTTATTCCTCTTTATATGAGTCCTAATATATTCTACTACATCTTTTGTGGAGGTCCCCGGAGTAAATATCTCCTCTATTCCTTTTTCCTTAAGTCCCGGAATGTCATCTTCGGGAATTACCCCTCCTCCCATTATAAGAACGTCTGTCACTCCTTCTTCTTTTAGAAGATTAACTACCTTGGGAAATAAATAATTATGTGCTCCTGAAAGAATACTCATTGCCACAACATCTACATCTTCCTGTATTGCTGTAGCAACAATCTGTTCGGGGGTTTGTCTTAAGCCCGTATATATTACTTCCATTCCTGCATCTCTCAAAGCTCTTGCAATAACCTTTGCTCCTCTATCATGCCCATCAAGTCCAGGCTTTGCTACCAAAACCCTTATTGGTCTATTCATTCTGTTTCCTCCTTTTATAATATAACACTTTGCTGATATTCTCCAAATACTTCCCTCAATACATTACATATTTCTCCAAGAGTCGCATAAGCTTTAACCGCATCCAATATACAAGGCATTAAGTTTTCCTTGCCCTTTGCTTCATCTTTTAATCTCTTCAATACCCTTTCGACTTCTTCATTATTCCTTGAATTTTTTAATTCCTGTAATTTCTTCTTCTGCAATTTTTCTACCTCAGGATCGACTCTCAATATATCTTTATGATGTTTTTCTTCGATTTGGAATTTATTTACTCCCACAACTACTCTTGTATTAGCCTCTATTTCCATTTGATATTTATACGCACTATTCTGAATTTCTTTCTGAATAAATCCCTTGGAAATAGCTTTCGGTGCTCCTCCCAGCTCATCAATTTTTCGTATATACTTCATTGCTTCTTCTTCTATTTTATCGGTTAAGTTTTCAATATAATAGGACCCCGCCAATGGGTCAACAGTCTCCGTAACTCCGCTTTCATAGGCTACAATTTGTTGAGTCCTTAATGCAATTCTTACAGACTCTTCAGTAGGAAGAGCTAAAGCTTCATCCCTCGAGTTGGTATGAAGAGATTGAGTCCCTCCAAGAACCGCTGCAAGGGTCTGGATAGTAACTCTGATTATATTATTATCCGGTTGCTGAGCTGTCAATGTAGAACCTGCCGTCTGAGTATGAAATTTCAACATCATGGATTTTTCCTTTTTAGCTTTAAACCTTTCTTTCATTATTCTTGCCCACAATCTTCTTGCTGCTCTGTATTTAGCAACTTCTTCTAAAAAATCATTATGAGCATTAAAGAAAAATGAAAGTCTGGGCGCAAATTCATCTACATCCAATCCAGCTTTTATTGCTGCTTCAACATATGCTATTCCGTCAGCTAAAGTAAAAGCAACTTCCTGAATTGCCGTAGCCCCTGCTTCTCTTATATGATATCCGCTAATACTTATGGTATTCCACTTAGGAACATTTTTCGAACAATATTCAAATATATCCGTTATAAGCCTCATGGACGGTTCCGGTGGAAATATGTAAGTTCCCCTTGCAATATACTCTTTTAAAATATCATTTTGAATTGTTCCTCTTAATTTACTCTTGGGTACTCCCTGTTTTTCCGCTACTGCTATATACATCGCAAGCAAAATACTGGCCGGAGCATTTATAGTCATAGATGTGCTTACCTTATCCAACGGAATCCCTTCAAACAGTATTTCCATGTCTTTCAACGAATCAATAGCAACTCCTACTTTTCCTACCTCTCCTTCACTTAAAGGTGCATCTGAATCATATCCAATTTGAGTAGGAAGATCAAAGGCTACACTTAAGCCCGTTTGTCCTTGTTCAAGCAAATATTTATATCTCTTATTAGACTCTTCGGCAGTTGCAAATCCTGCATACTGTCTCATAGTCCAAAGTTTTCCTCTATACATCGTAGGCTGAACTCCTCTTGTAAAAGGATATTGTCCCGGGTATCCCAAATCCCCTTCATAATCTAAATTTTCATTATCCTCAGGAGTATATAACCTATTAACTTCAATATTTGAACCTGTACTAAATTCTTCTTTTCTTTCCGGAAATTTTGATAAAGTTTTCATAACCTTATCTTCTTCCCACTTTTTCTTTGAATCTTTAACGTTTTCAATGGTGTCCTTGTCAAACATTATCAAATCCTCCTCATATTAAACAAACAGGTTTTTTAGTATCTTTATTATATTATACTACATCCTTGGGGAAAATTTGCAACTATTATTTCAAATTATATTAAAAATGAAACAAAAATTGCATATTTTAAAAATCTACTTATAAATAAAAGCACTATCAGCAATTATTAAAATCTAATAATATCGATAGTGCTTGTTTTATATCACAGAAATTTCATTCAATGTTTTTTACTTTATGCTGCTTCAAAAGCCGCTGTAAATTCTTTTTCATCAAGAGTTTCTTTTTCCAATAAAGCCTGAGCTACGGAATGCAATTTATTTATATTGTCTGATAAAAGTTTTTCTGCCGTCTGATATGCTTTATCAATTAAGCTTCTCATCTCTTTGTCAATCTGAGCAGCTACTTGTTCACTATAATTCCTTGTTCTTCCAAGATCCCTTCCTACAAATATTTCTTCATCATCAGTTCCGTAAGTCATCGGCCCAAGATTATCACTCATTCCATAATGAGTGACCATTCTTCTTGCCACTTTAGTTGCTCTTTCTATATCATTTTGGGCTCCTGTACTGATGTCTTTTAATACTAACGCTTCGGCTACTCTTCCTCCCAAGAGTTGAACAAGTTCACTCTCCATTTGACGTTTAGTCATATAATTTCTTTCATCTTCCGGAAGATATGCTGTAAATCCTCCTGCCATTCCTCTCGGTATGATAGTTATCATATGAACAGGGTCAGCATCCGGTAAAAGCCTCGCTGTTACTGCATGACCTGCTTCATGATAAGCTGTTATCTTCTTTTCCTTTTCACTTATCACCTTGCTTTTCTTTTCGGGTCCTGCCACAACTTTAATGGACGCTTCCTCGATTATATTTGCTGGAATAGCTTTAAGTCCATGTCTGGCAGTCAAAAGAGCTGCTTCATTGACCAAATTCTCCAAATCTGCCGGGGTAAAACCCACAGTTCTTTTAGCTATAACTTTTAAGTCCACATCAGGAGCCAATGGCTTATTTTTAGTATGAATTTTCAACACTGCTTCTCTTCCTTTAACATCAGGGACTCCCACATACACTCGCCTGTCAAATCTACCGGGTCTCAATAATGCTGAGTCTAAGATATCCGGTCTGTTAGTAGCTGCCATGACAATAATCCCTTCGTTCGTTCCAAACCCATCCATCTCAACAAGAAGTTGATTCAAAGTTTGTTCACGCTCATCATGGCCGCCTCCTAATCCTGCACCTCTTCTTCTTCCTACGGCGTCTATTTCATCTATAAAAACTATACATGGAGAGTTTTTCTTTGCCTGTTCGAATAGATCTCTTACACGGCTTGCACCTACACCAACAAACATTTCTACAAAATCCGAACCGCTTATACTAAAGAAAGGTACTCCAGCCTCTCCTGCCACAGCTCTGCTCAAGTAAGTCTTCCCTGTTCCCGGAGGTCCCACAAGAAGAACGCCTTTCGGTATTCTTGCTCCAAGTTCAATATATTTTCTCGGGCTTTTTAAGAAATCCACTATCTCCATCAATTCTTCCTTTTCTTCTTCCAGACCAGCTACATCGGCAAAAGTAATTTTGGTATTGGGATCGTCCTTTACCATTCTCGCTTTGCTTTTCCCAAAGGACATTACCTTATTTCCTCCCCCTTGGGACTGTTGCATAAACACAAACCAGATTATTCCAAATACCAAAACAGTAAATATTGCCGGAAGCATATCAACAAACCAAGGTGTTCCTTGTTCTTCCTCGACATTATATCTGACATTCTTATTACCTTCTATATAATCCAAATAAAATTGGTAGCTTACCTCATTTGACGGTAATGTTGTTGTAAATTGCGTATCATCCTTTAATTTTCCATTTAAAACATTTCCAACGGATGTAATGCTTTTTACATTCCCTGCTTCCAATTGCTCCTGAAGTTCAGTTACATCCATCTTCTTTACTTGCTCTACTCCCTTTCCTAACATCTGTACAGCAATAATAATCATGACAAGTATAAGCAAATAAACACTTATACTCCTGAAAAATTTTCTCAAACTGAGTCCCTCCTTCTAACTTTAAGCCAGATTACATTATCAAATTATAGCATGTTTATTTTAATTATACAAATAAATTTATCATTATAAGGTAGCTTTTCTTGAAACTCATTTACGGAAAGTTCTTTTTATCTGTTTTTTATAAGTGAGAACTTTCCTATTCGTTATAAAAGCATTCTTTGAACATATTAACTATATACTTCTTTTTTTAAAGCTCCTACAAATGATAAATTCCTATAATTCTCTGAATAATCAAGCCCATATCCTACTACAAATTCATCAGGAATAACAAATCCTCTATACTTTACAGGAACATCAACCTTTCTTCTTTCTGGTTTATCCAAAAGAGTACATATCTCTACACTTTCAGCTCCCCTTTTCTTTAAATTTTCATATAGATATTTAAGAGTAAGTCCTGTATCTATTATATCTTCAACAATAATAATATCTTTTCCCTCTACGCTGCAATCCAAATCCTTGTTAATTTTTACCACTCCTGAAGATTTAGAAGAATTTCCATAACTGGAAACCGCCATAAAATCCATAGATATAGGAAGATCTATACTTCTTACCAAATCTGACATAAAAATTACTGCTCCTTTAAGTATTCCAATCAATACAAGATTTTTCCCTTTATATTCTCCAGTTATTTCTTTTCCTAATTCTCCAACTCTTTTTTTTATTTGATCCTCTGTAACAAGTACTTCTTTTATAAAATCTTCCATTCTGATCCCCCTCAATTTGCTATTATTTTTTAATACATTTTATGACTAGTACCTTTTTGGTATTGGAAGTAATTTTATATTCTTCATTAGTTCTATATCCCACAATCCAGAGAATATTTTTTTCATCTGCAATTATAGGAATCGACTCTCTTAAATTTTTCGGAATTTTTTCATCTATAAAATAATCCTTTAACTTCTTTGTACCATTCATTCCATAGGGTTTAAACTTATCTCCCGAAATTCTGTTTCTAATAATTAGTTCGCCATATATTTTATCATAATCAAATGATTTAATATACATATTTTTAAAATTTAATTTTACTTTTTCAATAGGAACTGCTTTCATTTCAAAATAGCATTTACATTCAGGCACGTAATTTACTCCATTTTCTCTCATTTTATATGAAAAAGATCTAAATTCTTTGTTTTCTCTTTTTTGAATAATAATTTCCCCATAGCTTGTCTTAGCAATCAATCCATTACTTAAATCTATACTTTTCCCTGTATCTCCTTTATCAAATAGCACCATAATATCACTTATATTCTTTTCCGTGATTCCGTTAATATCGTCAGCAACTTTCATCAAACACAGCTTAATTATTCTTTGCTTTATACTCTTATGCTCCTTCAGAAAATCATTTCTATTTAAAATTATACTATTTTTACTTTCGGTCTTCACTATCTTTTTATAAATATTTGATGAATATTTATCTAAAAAATTACAATCCAAATTAGCAGTTCTGCTTAATCTGCTCAATCCATCCAAAAAATTAGGGTTATATTCTCTTTCAATATAAGGTATTATTTCCAATCGTATTCTATTTCTCAAATACTTAGGCTCTAAATTAGTTTTGTCGATTCTTACTTCTATATTATTTTTGCTGATATATTCTTCTATTTCTTTTCTTGTAACATTTAACAAAGGCCTGATAATATTTCCATTTAAAAATTTCATTCCTTTCAATCCATCAATTCCAGTCCCTCTTATTATTCGCATAATAAGCGTTTCGGCTTGATCATTCTTATTATGAGCAACAGCAATTTTACCTCCGCCTATTTCAAAAAGAACTTCATTAAAAAAATCATACCTTAACTTTCTTCCCGCTTCTTCAGAAGACATTTTATGTTTTCTTGCATATCCATTCATGTCTACTTTTTCAGAATAAAAGGGTATATTCATTTTTTCACATGTAAGCCTTACAAATTCTTCATCTTCATCTGCATCTTTTCCTCTGACCCCATGATTTACATGGGCAACAAAAATGTTAAAAGGAATTACATCTTGTATTTCCACCAATACATGAAGAAGACACATGGAATCCGGTCCTCCCGAAACTCCTACCAGAATATTATCATTTTTTTCAATTAATTTATACTCTCTTATAGTCTTTAATACTCTTTCTTTCATAAACCTCACACCTATGTATTTAATTTGGACTTGACTTACACAACTCGTATCATCAGCTAAAATGGAGAAAATTTTCCCTGTAAATGCTAAAATAATTTATATTTAAAACCCAAAAATATACTTAACACAAAAAAAATAATACTTGAAACAAAAACAAACTCTACTCTGTCGAAAGTTAATCTAAACGAAGTGGATTGATTGTAGTACAATTTTCTAAGATCTTCTTTAAATTTAAAAGAAGAATTATATTTCCCGCTGATTCCTTTAGATAATACATAAATTATATTTTCATCCCCATTGGTTTTCCTTAAAAGTCCAATAATCTCATCTATATTTGAAATCAAAGGGTTAAATTCCTTCTTTGCTATAAGAGAAATCATAATCATGGATATTCCGAAAATCATGGTATGGTCATAGCTTTCAGATAATTTGTTCCATGAAATAATATTATAGGCGGGGGAATATTCTTTTGTAGAATATTCCACACCTACAGCTCCTCCGAAATCTATAATGTAAATTTTCCCATTTTCATCAACAATAATATTTTCGGGTTTAAAATCAGTATATTTATATCCTAATGACTTTAGCCTTTCCATTTTACCGATTATATTATACCCAATTTTAATAATATGTCTAACATTTAATTGGTTTTTTAAACATAATTCTTTTAAATTCCTTCCTTTAATCCATTCCATTAAGATAAAATGATATATTTCTCCTTTATAAACAAAATCATCATATTCATATACCCTTGGAATAAATTTCAGTTCCTTAAGATTATCCATAGAATTATATTCTCTTGTTATGGATTGAACATCTCTTGATACTTTTAACGCAAATTCCCGACCATTTTTATCCGCTACTTTATATACCCTTCCGAAACCCCCTCTTCCCAATTCCTTAATAATAGTATACTCATTTTTTCCCCATCTGCCAATTATATTTCTCATAAAGTTTCATCTACACCGTATATTCAGTAAGAACATCTTCATCTTTTTCTTTATGGAAAAAATTTATCCCTTCAATTATGGCTGGTCCTGTTGGTGTAGTTCCCCCTGTTTTTATTTGTTTTAAGCTTCCTTCCAAAATATCAATATCATGAGTAAAATCACATAGGACCTGAAAAAAGGATTCTCCTCTTTTAGAAAAAGCACATACCCCTATATATGTTTCTCCTTTTCTTTCATTTAAAAAGTTTAACAGTTCCAATATGCTCTTTTTGGCAATTTCTATTTTATTATTCATACTTCCGCTTGTATCTAACAATATCATACATTTCAATGAAGCTTCTTCTTCCAGTTTATCTATAAGTTGTACAATCCTCTTCCTTTCCTTAGGTTGAATTTCCGTCATATCTTTATTAATAATATTTTTTAATTCTTTATTCACAGCTTCTTCTATGGTTTTATAAACGGAATTCACAGTAACCTTACTTAAAGTTTGGTATAAACTCTCAATATCTGTAATTTCTCCTATGCCGCCTCCTGCCTGAGCCGTCATTTCCAATTCTACCAAAGATTTTTCCTTTCTCATATTATCAACTATACCTATAGTACTCACCTTTATCCCTTTTTCACAGGATATTTTCGCCGCTTCAACAGGACTAATTCCTGTATTTGACTCTCCATCTGTAACTAATATCATCTGATTTATAACCATGTTCATTCCTCCTT